>SXGU01375606.1_pt1 | contig 130516 bp, 93 predicted proteins | sample 3174531 | NCBI WGS metagenome assembly SXGU01 (sample SAMN11356863, study PRJNA531348) | freshwater metagenome | isolation source: freshwater sample F1-140 | place: China: Fuxian Lake, Yuxi | collected 2017-12-25
ACCGTAGACGGTGAAGAATCGAAGCCCCGTGGTGGGGAGCGCGAAGAGATTGCTGTACGCGTGAGCGAAGAGCTCGTTTGCCTTCTTGCTTGCGGCGTAAAGGGACAGTGGATGATCGACGCTGTCTTCAACCGAGAAGGGGAGTTTGCTATTCCCTCCATACACCGAACTTGAACTCGCGTAGACGAGATGCTGACAACCATTGTGCCGACAGCCCTCGAGAATGTTTTGAAATCCAATGATGTTGGAGTGCACATACGCATGCGGATTTTCGATCGAGTAGCGAACCCCGGCTTGCGCGGCGAGGTGCACGACGCGAGGGAATCGATACTTCGCGAAGAGTGCTTCTATCTCGCTCCGTGCGGCAATGTCCATCTTGATGAATGAGAACCCACGATGTCCCTGCAGTCGCGCGAGTCTCGCTTCCTTGATGCGAGGGTCGTAGTAGTCATTGACATTGTCGATGCCGATCACTTCCTCGCCTCGATCAAGGAGTCGGTGCGCAACATGAGAGCCGATGAAACCAGCTGCGCCGGTGACGAGCGTTGCCATAAGACGCGGAGTTTACAAGATGAAGTGGAGCGTCAGCCGCGCTTAGGACGCACCGCGACAAGTTGTGGCTTGTTGCATCACGCCGGCGATGACATCCATGACGCGCTGCTGCTGCGTGACAGTCATGCTGCTTCCGCTTGGAAGACAGATGCCATCCTGAAAGAGGCGGGCTGAGGTGTCGCGGGAGCATCCAGCAGATTCGTGTGCGAAATACCCACATCCTGCGAAAAGAGGTTGGAGGTGCATGGGCTTCCATGTCGGCCGCGCCTCGATTTTTCGTGCCGCAAGCGCTTGCAGCAGCACATCTCGCGTGGTTCCAGCCTTCTTCGGATCGACCGTGAGTGCGGTGAGCCATCGAGTGGAGTGGCTCCATGCGGGTTCAGGCATGAAGTGGATGCCAGGAATCGCGCCGAGCGCGTCGTGGTAGCGCGTGAAGATTTCACGTCGCGTCGCCACGCGGCTTCCAAGAGCACGGAGTTGGGCACGACCGATGCCAGCAAGCACATTCGACATGCGGTAGTTGAAGCCTGCTTCTCGATGTTCGTAGTGCGGCGCTGGTTCTCGCGCTTGCGTGGCGAGGAATCTCGCGCGCGTCACTCGCGCAGCGTGGTGCGCGGAGAGCATCCCGCCGCCCGAGGTCGTGATGATCTTGTTGCCATTGAAACTAAACGCCGAGATGTCACCAAAGGTTCCGCTCGGATGTCCCAGGCAGGTGGCGCCCAAACTCTCCGCAGCATCCTCCAAGATCGGAACATCCCATTCCTCGCAGATGGGTCGAATCGAGCCGAAGTCGGCGCTCTGTCCATAGAGGTTGACCACGAGGACAGCCTTTGGTTTTCGACCTGCGGCTGTCAGCACTTCAAGCGCGCGCCGGAGCGCGCTCGGCGACATGTTCCAACTTTCCGGTTCGCTATCGATGAAGACGGGTTCTGCACCGAGAAGGCGAATGGGATTCGCGCTCGCGACGAATGTGAAGCTCGAGCAGAGCACGACATCTCCGCTGCCTACGCCAAGCAGTGCGAGCCCAAGGTGGATCGCGGCAGTACCCGATGCCGTCGCACAACATGGCATGGCGCCGAGTACTTCGCCGAACTCGCGTTCGAACGCGTCGACATTGGGGCCAAGCGGCGCGATCCAGTTTGTCGCGAACGCCTCGTCGATGAACAACTTCTCATCACCCGTCATGTGTGGAGGCGACAGGAGAATCGGTGCGTTGTCGTTCACGGAATCGGGAGGGAAGGGGCACATTGGGGTGAAGTGTGTGTCGCGCGAAGCCACAGAGAGAAGCACCGACGACCTCAGTCCTATCGGCATTTCGAGGATTCATGCCACGCTTGGAACATCAGAATGTTCCAGACCCCGTAACCCTCGTCTCGGGAGTGCAGGAATCGCCGCCAGCGGCGCGCGATCTGGTCGGCGTCAAGCAGACCATCGCTGCGAATGCGCGAAGCGAGGAGGAGCGACTCCGCCCATGGTCGAAGGGGGCCTCGAAGCCAGGCGCCAAGCGGAACACCGAAACCCATCTTGGGCCGATTCGTGAGCGCACGCGGGACGCGGCGCGCGACGACTTCTTCCAAGATCCACTTCCGTCTTCCATCACGCAGGCGCATCGATGGCGGAAGCGAGAACGCGAGCGCCGCGAGTTGATGATCGAGAAGCGGCTCGCGTGCTTCGAGCGAGACCGACATGCTTGCGCGATCAACCTTCACAAGAATGTCGTCGACGAGGTAGCTCGCAATATCTGCTTGCATCATGCGCGCGATGAAGTTGGGAACGACCTCTGGGCGGACGAGGCAATCTGCGTTCGTGAGTGGAGATTGTGGAAGCACAGCGCCAGGGACGAGCGCGAGGCTCTCGCGATCGGTGGCGACGAGTTCCAGATACAAGTTCCACGCATCGGGTTGACTGAGCAAGGCCGCCAGTTTGTGCGCACGGTCCCCAGCGCGGTCCATTTGGAACCGTTTGGGAAGCGCCGTGGAAATGGCTCGTCCCAAGGAGTTGCCGAGTGATCGAGGAACGGCGCGAAGCGCGAGGGCAGCGGCGCTCCGGAGTACCGCGGGTGTTCGCGCATTGCTCTGCGCGATTCGCTCGGCCCATGCATAGCGGTAATAGCCGCCGAAGAGTTCATCGCCTCCATCGCCAGAGAGTGAAACGGTGACGCTTCGTCGAGCGGTTTCGCTTACCAGCAGAGTCGGAATCTGCGAAGAGTCTGCGAAGGGTTCATCCCAAATCTCTGGGATACGCGGAATGACATCGAGCGCCTCTTTCGAGGAGACGATCCGCTCGGTGTGCGAGGTTCCGAGGTGCCGGGCAATCTCACGAGCAAAGGGCGACTCGTCATAGTTCGAATCTTCAAATCCAATGGTGTAAGTCTGCACCGGGGTCGATGAGAGCGCCTGCATGGCAGCGACGACTGCGGTTGAATCTGTGCCGCCGGAAAGAAATGCTCCGAGGGGAACATCGCTCTCCATGCGTAATCGCACGCTGCGGAGAATCGCCGCATCGACAGCGTCAATCGCTTCCGTGTCACTGCCCGCAAATGGATGCGTCGCACCGTGCTCAACAAGAGCGCGCGAGCTGAACCAAGGGAAGACTGTGGCGCGACGAGCATCAAGGTCGTACCGGAGGAAGTGCCCGGGTAGCAACTTCCGAACTTCGGGGTGAATCGTCAATGGCCCCGGCACATATCCATGCCGCAAGAAAAGTGCGAGCGCGTCGCGATCGACGGAAAGTGACATCCCGGGTACGACGCGGAGCGCTTTGAGTTCTGATGCGAATACAAGCGTCGCTGCAACTGGATTCGAAAAGTCGCCAAGTGAAACTTGCCGACCACCCGAGAAGGCGTAATACATCGGCTTGACGCCGAATCGATCGCGCACAAGTGTGAGCTGCCGCTGCGCGCGATCGAGAACAGCAAACGCGAACATTCCTTCGAGTTTGGGAAGTGTCGCTTCAACCCCCCACGCTTCGAACGCGGCGAGAAGCGTCTCTGTATCGGATGTTCCGCGAAAGGTCGCGCCCTCCCGAGCGAGGTCCTTGCGCATCGCATCGTGGCCGTAGCACTCACCGTTGAGCGTGATTTCAAATCGACCACTCGCGGATCGCATCGGTTGATGGCCGTGCTGCGTGAGATCGCGAATCGCGAGACGGCGGAATGCAAACCCAACTCGCGTTGGCTCGTCGAAGAGGATCCCCTCATCATCCGGACCTCGATGGACGAGGCATCGCGCCATGGCGCTCAGCACCTTGCGGGGTTCGCGGAGCCGCGCTTCAGCGTCGATGTATCCCGCAAGTCCGCACATGTCAGGTGTTCCAACCTCGCACGAGGGGAAGGCTACCGAACGCGACGACGAGCATCGTGCTCGCAACACTCATTTCTCGATACTGCGGGTCACTCGTGAGCGCCGAAACGAGCACGACGGCGAGCGCCGCACAAGCGCCGCATGCGAGCGCGTCGTCTCTCGCATTCCTCCAGCCTGCGCGAAGGAGTGCCGCGAGCATCCAGAACAAGAGCCCGAGCCCGATGAGGCCGCCCTCGCAGAGGACGCCGAGATAGGTGTTGTGCGGGTGTTTCGACCATGCATGCTCGTCACTGCTCTCAAGCGGTCGCGCGCTGAAACTCCCGAGGCCATTGCCCACGAGAGGATGCTCGAGCCAGAGACTGTGTGCGTCGCTCCACCACTGCATTCGTGACGCGACTGGTGAGACAACATCACTGCCCGATGTTGCCGCGCTGATTTGCCCCGGCACTTCGTCGACGTAACGCAGCGTGCTTCTCCCAACCGTCGGAAGCACGATCGCGCAAACCGCAAGAGCAACGACTGCAGAGCGTGTGATGGCGCGCTTCGATATGAAGCCGCCTCGCGAAAGCAGCGCGAAAAGCACCGGAAGTGCGATGATCAGCGCGAGAATCTGGCCGCGACCGGCCGCGATGAAGACTCCCGTGAGTGCTGAGACTGCTGCGAGTACGAACAACGCGCGGGCCGTTCCTGAGCTCGCGCACGCGAGACTGGTTGCGAGCACAACCGTCATGGCGCTCCGAAGCGCAGAGTCACCTGGATGATCAACGATTCCCGCATGTCGCCAAGGGTTCGACTCTGGACGATGGAGCAGATCCGCGAGTTGCAAGAGCTGGGCCGCGTTCTGCACCATGGTTCCTAGTATGAACGCGATCGCAATGGCGCGTGCGTGATCGAGCACGGGCCAGATCGCTGGAAGAATGACGACCCAACGCAGCATGGACAGATCGCTCTTGGCATCGTTCTGCGACGAGGTCCAGAGCAATGAAGTGAGAAGCCACGCTGTCAGCAACGCGCAGGGGATCAGTGCTGGGTTGCGCAGCATGCTTGGCATCGCGCGCCAAGTTGCGTGGAGTCGAATGATGGCGCAGGAAATCAGCATCGCGGACGCAATGTTGAGCGGTGCGTGGTTGAGCGCGCTCGCGAACGCGAAAAAGCACGCGAGGAGCGTGTGGCACCAGTGTCCGAAGCGATCGCGCAGCATCGCGCAACGAAGTTGCTCAAACATGAGCGCGGAATCAGTTGTGGGTGGCCACGCGCGAGGCTTGGAAACGGATCGATCGACGAGCATCTGGAGTGCGTGGATTATGCAGGATGCGCGGACGCGGCGGGGAGCGGCGATTGGATGAGTGCTTGCTCAATCGTGGCGTTGACGACCCGCACATCGAATCGTTCCTCGGCGAGCGATCGGCTCGCATCTCCCATGCGCGCAAGTTCGAGCGGGGACTTCTCGAGCACACTGAGGATCGAGTCGGCGAGCGCTTGAGCGTCTTGGATCGGAATCAAGACACCGTTGGTCTCCGGCGCATGGCGAACAGTCTCGCGGCAACCTGGGGCGTTGGTTGTGATGATCGGGCGACCGGTCGCGAGCGCTTCGAGCACGCTCATCGGCGTACCTTCGCGGTAGGAGGGAAGTGCGAAGATGGTGCACTTGGCGAGTTCGTCGCGCACATCATCGAGCCGTCCGACATACTCGACCGCTCCTTCGGCCACCCAGCGATCGAGTTCGCTTCGCGATACTGCGCTTGGATTCGAGTCGATCCATCCGACGAGACGGAATCGCGCATCGGGGCGTGCGCGCTTCACCATCCGCGCGGCCTCTTTGAACTCTCGCACGCCTTTGTCGACGAGAAGGCGTGCAACCATGAGAATGATCGGCGCTCCTGAAGGCATCGGTCTTCGAGGGAATTGCGACAGATCAACGCCTGATCCTCCAATGCTGCCGCACTTTGTTTCGGGAACACTTGCGCCTATGGTCGCGAGCACGCAGCGATCATCCTCATTCTGAAAGAGCACAACATTCGCGCATGGAAACGCGCGTGCGTAGAGCCATCCCGCGAGGCGTCGGAGCACGCGTGGCTTCATGCCAGTCGCGGTGAATGCGTAACCGAGACCAGTAATCATGGCGACAACTCGAGGAACGCCCGCAGCGCGTGCCGCTCGAGTTGCGTGAAATACAGGCTTTGGATTCGTCGTGAGCACGGCATCAAACTGACCGGACGCAAAGAGCTTCCGCCAATGATGGATCGCCGCGCGGTCTCGCAGTGGATTCAACGAGGTGCGTGCAAGTGGTGAGAAGACGCATCTGGCGCCGAGCGCTTCTACCTGAGCCGCGATCGATGCATCACTCACCTCTTCGCCGTGCGGTGTCGAGACGACGACTGAGTGCCCAGCGCGCACCAGCGACGCAATGAGTGCGCCACGAAATCGGACGACTGTGTCGCCGATGCCGTTGACGATGCAGATGCGCGCCATACAGCGCACTGTACGGCGGAATCACGACGGAACGGTCAGGCAGAGTGGATCGGTTCGCGCGAGGCATCGCGCAGCGCGTGGGAGGTTTGGCGTATCCCGCGACGCTTCGCAATTGCGCTTTCCCAGAGGCTCGCATACTGGTCAGCGATCGAGTGAATGGAGTAGTGCGCGCGAATCCGCGCGCGCGCAGCATCTCCGATGGTGAGGCGCGCAGACGGTGCGAGTGCAGCCGCGTGGAGCATTGCTTCAGCAAGAGCCGCCGGCTCACCAGGCTCGACGACCACACCACAGTCATCGATGACATGCTTCGTATCGCCAACATCGGTGCCAATCACATACGCGCCGCAGGCCATCGCTTCACCGACCACATTCGGGCAACCCTCACCCCATCGGCTCGGCGAAACCAGAATGTCCATGGCGCACATGAGGCGGGCAATGTCGGGTCGCTCGCCGAGTCGATGCATACGCCGCCGCACGCCTTCAAGCGATGTGGCGCCACAGAATGCATCTTCGTCTGTCCCGCGGCCAACGAGGACGAAGTGCAGTCGCGGGTCCGCCGCTGCTGCGGCCTGTGCTGATTGGAGAAATCCAGCGTGGTCCTTTTGAGGGTGCACGCGAGCGGCCATTCCAACGATGATCGCGCTCTCAGGAACACCGAGTTCGCTCCGTACTGCTGCGCGAGCGAAAGCATCAGGTTTGAAGCGATCGACTTCGAAGCCGTTTGGGATCACGACGCTCGTCGAATTGTCGTAGCCGATGCGGGCGTGTTGTTCTTGGCTGACGGCCGCGTTGTTGACGATCGCGTCGGCGTGCGGTGCGAGATAACGGCCGCAGCGAATCACCGCGCGGGTCAGAAATCGTTCGCGAGAAAGGTCGTAGAGGGATTGCCGGATGTTCCACACGACGGGGGTCTTGCGTGGAATCCATGGTCGAGCGAGGCTCGCCGCAGTGTTCGCGTGGTACATCCACGACTGCACCAGATCCGGTTCGTGTGCTCGTATGAGTTTCGTCAGTCGACGCAACCCGCGCACGCTTACCTCACCGCGGCGCAGGCCGATGGTTTCCACCCGAATACCCATATCGCGGATGACTTCGATCAGCGCGCCATCGTCGACGAGCGTGACGACTGTTGGGTCGAACGCACGACCATCAAGCGTGCGAAGCAGCTTGACGAGCATCTGTTCTGCTCCGCCGACAGAGAGCGTAGTGATGAGATGAAGAACACGCATGCTCGCCCATGTTGCATCCTAGTGATTGACGCTTCCTCAAGCAACTCATCGCAAACGCGACGGCGGCGAGCCTCTCAGAGCGTGCGAAAAACGAACATCTGGTATTGGTACGATTGATGGAAGTTCTTGGACTGTGTGGATCGACAGTCGTTATGCGCGCATTACTAGAGATTCTCCGATCCATTCTTGGCCGCAATCGCGAACTTGTTTTCGAGCTTGCGCGGCGCGAGGTCACGGAGCGCTACGCCGGAACCGCGCTCGGATCGGTGTGGGCATTCGTGACGCCACTGCTGACGATGGCGATCTATGTTGGTCTCTTTGCATTTGTCTTTCCGGTCCGACTGGGTGAGGGTGGATCGCCTTGGCTTGGTGCCGCGCTCATCCTTTCGGGCATCGTGCCGTGGATCACCTTTGCCGATTGCGCCACCCGCGCACCTGGCGTGTTACTCGGACACCGAGCGCTCGTTCGACAGGTAGTGTTTCCGATCGAAGTCTTGCCAGCGAAGACCGTGGCGGCATGCTTGGTTCCCCAACTCGTTGGCACTATGGTCGGGCTCACGATCGCATGCGCCACCGCGGGCCTTTCGTGGACGCAACTTCTTCTCCCTCTGTTGTGGGTCATCCAGATCATGCTTATGTTTGGAGTCATGCTGCTCTTATCAACACTTGGAGTGTGGCTGCGCGACCTTCGGGAAATCGTGTCGTTCCTCGCCAACATCGGTCTTTATGTGGCGCCGATCATTCTGCTTCCACAGATCATCGCCGGACTTCCCACGCTTGCTCGCGCAGCGATTTCTGCGAACCCGTTTAGTCACATGGTGTGGTGCTTCCATGATGCCACGGTGCTCCACACCTTTGCGCACCCGTGGTCTTGGCTCGTGTTTCCGATGTTCTCCGTCATCGTTCTCGTCGCGGGGGCGTCGGTGTTTACGAAATTGAAACCAGCTATGGGCGAGGCGATGTGACATGAGTGGAGTCGTGCTCCACATTGGTTTGCCGAAGACGGCGACGACGACACTGCAGAAATCGGTGTTTCCGAAGCTCAGCGGAGTTTGTTACGCGGGGAAGCACATCCCGGGTTACGGTTACACATCTGTTGAGCTTGGCCGGGCGATGCACGCGCTCATGCGCGCGGACAGTGTGCTCGGGGATGTGGTTCCTGCATTCGCTGAGGCAGTCTCGGAGGTGAGCGCGACTTGCGGTGCTTCCACGCTTGTCATCTCAAGTGAGTCGCTTGCACACCCGTCGGCGCGCGACATTGGACTCGTTGCGACGCGGCTTGCAGCTGCCGTTCCTCAAGCGCGCATTCTCATCTCCATTCGCGCCCAAACTGACTTGGTGCGAAGTTGGTATCGATCACACGGCCGTTTCGCGCAGTACATGTTCACGCACAAGCGCGAGTCAGAGCGTATTCGTTCCTCGCTCTCACAGCGAGAATGGTGGGACTTTGTGAGCCGCGATCCAGACGCGGGGCTGCTCGCGATGCTTGACTTCGACGCGATTGTGGAGTGCTACGCGCGGCTGTTTCCCAACCGCGTGACGGTCTTGCCGATGGAGTGGATGCGTGTCGATCCTTCTCGATTCGCTCGTTCGCTTGCCGGACTTCTCGGTGCAGACCCAGCCGCGTGCGAGCAAGCGCTCGAAGGAGCGCATGAGAATCGCGGGCTGTCGAAGCGGGAAGTTTGCGCAGCGAGAGTGTGCTCCATGCTCGGTGTTTCCGCTGACTTCCTCGAGCACCGCTCACAAGGCGTGATTCGGCGTTGGCTCGCGGCTGGAGGTGCAGCGGACGAGAAGCTCGCGCCTGTCATTGGCGAGTTCATTCGTACGCGATACGCGAAGGGGAACTCTCGGCTTTCGTCTCGGTTCGGCTTGGACTTATCGTCGTGGGGATACGCGACGAGCGACGATGTCTTGCTCGGCGATTGAAACCGATACTCTTGAGGTGTGACTTTGCGCTCCGCCATTTCAGCAACTCTTCCCCGCAATCCGCACTTCGATGACTCCCGCGTTGTTTGGAGCGACGCGTTTTCTGGCATGTACGAACCCGTCGCGTACGACGAACAGTTCGATGACCAGTGGAGGCTCTTTCTTGAGCGGAAGACTGGTTTCTGTGATCACACCGGTGTGGAAACCAGCGATGAGTACATCGATGATCGCATCGCCGAGCTCACTGGGGTAAAGGATGTGTTGTATCGGCGGAAGTGGGGGCCGCTCGCGTCGACAGTCGCGCGCTTGAGCGGCCGGACTGCGCGGCAAGAGCGCAGAGGTGTTGGCGGACGGCTCTGGCTTGAACCGAAGTTCTCGCTGCAATTCTTCGAAGGGAAACGATGCCTCGACGCGGGATGTGGAGCAGGGCGCTGGACCAAGACGCTGAAGTCTCTCGGCGGGAACATGAAGTCGATTGATGTCTCCTCGCACGGCATCGAGTCGACGCGTCGGTTCCATGACGATGTTTCGAAGTGCAGCATCTTCGATATTCCATCGCGCTCGGAGCTTCATCGCGCGTTCGACTTCACACTCTGTTGGGGCGTGGTGATGTGCACACACGATCCCCGCGCTGCGTTCAGCGCCGTCGCAAGCACGGTCAAGGAGGGTGGCGCCCTGTACCTCATGGTGTACGCGCCGACATACCACACCTCGCCCCAAGTGCTCGAGTGGCGCGCGCGGTATCACCGCGAGTGCCGTACCTTCGAGGAGCGACTGCAATTCGCGTACTCGATCGCGGATCGCCCAGAGAACGCGATCAACCTGCTCGACATGTTGAACACCTTTTATAACTGGACGATTCCACTTGATGTCTGCACAGAATGGTTCCGCGCGGAGGGGTTCAAGGATGTCGTGTTGCTCAATCGCAACGAACCGCACGCATGCGGCCTGCACATGCTCGGCACGAAATCCTAAACAGGGAAACGCCTAGCTCCGCTCGGCCTGCGCGTAACACGCGATCGAACGATCGACCATGCGGTCGAGTGCGAACGTAGTGCGCACGAACTCAGTTGCTCGCGCTGACATCCGTGCGCGGAGCGCGGGATCGTGAAGAATCTGGATGGTGCGCCGCGCGAGCTCGTCCGTGTCACCAACTTCACAAAGAAACCCGCTTCCTTCATGCTCGATGGCATCTCTCGTGCCGCCTCCATTCGTCGCGACGATGGGGCAGCCAAGTGCCTGTGCTTCGAGAAGGGCGTTGGGTGTCCCTTCTGCGCGAGATGTATGGAGGACTACGTCAGCGAGCGAGATGAGGCTGGCCACGTCTCTTCGTCTCCCTAACAGGCGAAACCGCCTCGGATCAATTCGCCTCGCGAGGGATTGGAGTTTTGACCGCATCGGTCCATCTCCAGCGACGAGTACACAAGCGCGCGGATTTGTGAGGAGCACTTCAGCCGCAACACGCGCAAAATCAGTAGGGTTCTTCTCTTCGGCAAGGCGAAAGATTCCCAAGACCACTTGTTTGTTCTCAAGCTGCAGTTCGTCGCGCAGCAGCGATTTCTCCTCGGGACTCAGGGCACGCATCGCACTAGAGTCAAACCCGTTGGGTATGACCGTTATCCGCGAACGAGCTACTCCAATCCAATCCGCGTAGTCGTGCGCGCCAACCTGCGAGTTGCCGATGATCTGAACTCGGCTTGAACCGGCAAGCAGCCGATACCAGGGCAGAAAGTACGGAGCGTCGATCATGGGGAAATTCGACGGATTGACATTACGCGTCGAGATCACGATCGAGGGCACCCCTGCATTGAATGCAGCGATCGCGCCCCATATGTTCGCGTGATCGAGCCAAGTGTGCACGACATCCGGCTCAAGTCGAAGGAACTCTAAAGTGAGCTCGTGGACCTGTTGACGGTAAGCAGGGTCGAGAGCCGAAATCCGGTGCGCTAGATCGTGATCCAATCTCGCGACTTGCGCTGTTGTTGGATCGAGGGAACCACTCGCGGTTTCGACTGAAACACCACCTTCGACTGCGAGGGGTAGGTAGTGGGCGTTTGCTCCGACGATTGGATTCGTTGTGAGGATGCGAACATCAAAATCCCCCCTGCGTGCAGTCTCGCGGGCGAGGTAAACAAGTTGTCGCTCAGCGCCGCCTGCGCTCAGACTACCGATGACGTGAACAACTCGGCGATGTGTGCGTCGAGGTCGTTGGAGTGGGGGGACGATGATGATGCTCGCTGCGAGTTTCTCATCGAAGGCTCTGAGCTTCCAGATGCGCGTGCGCAACACGTGAAGCGTTTGGGGCGGAACGCCAAACCAGCCCGCGACTCGTGTTCCGGTGAGCCATACGACGCGCCGCATGAGGTGAGGGATCCGACTGGGTTTGAGCCGTGATAGCACGCGCCGCATGGGTGGCACGCGTGGGCTTTCGAGTTCGGCGGTAGGAAACTGCATAGAGTGACAACAGTGGGTTCAGACACCAAAGGACACGTTTCAAGCATTTGGCTTGGGTCGGCTGTAAAGCGCGATTGTCTGGTCCACCATGCGATCCAATCCAAACTTTTCTTGAGCGAGCGCCCGCGCGCGTTGCGACAGCTCGATGCGGTGAGGCGTGTGTTGGAGAATCGAGAGCACTCGCGCCGCGAGCGCCTCTGCGTCACCTACTTCGCATAGATAGCCACTCCCTCCGTGTTCGACCACATCAATCGTCCCGCCTCCACGCGTTGCGACTACAGGACAGCCGAATGCTTGTGCTTCGATGAGCGCGTTCGAAGTACCCTCCTGTCGAGCGGTATGAAGGAGGACATCCGCGATGGAGAGTAGCGCGCTCACGTCATTCCGACGACCGAGCAAGCGTAACCTCCCATCGGCGCGGACGGCGATGCGCTCTTCGAGCTCTGCCTGCATCGGTCCTTCTCCCGCGATGAGCCCAATCGCACCAGGATCCGCCGCGAGAATCTGTGTGACGGCATCGACAAATGTATGTGGTTGTTTCTCCTCCGACAATCGAAAGACGCCTAAGACCACGCGCTTGCCCACCAACCCAAGTTCCTCACGCAGACTCTGCATGTCCGCTGCCTCAGGCGCGACGCAGGCACTCGGGTCAAACCCATTGACAATGACGGTGAATCGCGCCGGATCGATTCCGATCCACGCGGCGTAATCCCGTGCGCCAACGTTTGAGTTCGCGACAAACTGCACTCTTGAGCTCAACGCGAATGCTTGATACCACGGGAGAAACTCGGGATAAGAGATGGTGGGGAAGTGGGACGGATTGACATTGCGTGTTGAGAGCACAATGTGGGGGACTCCCACAGCGAGCGCCGCGATGCCCGCCCACATGTTTGTGTGATCGAGCCACGCGTGCACGACGTCCGGTTGAAGTCGGAGAAACTCGCCCGCAAGTTCGACGACCCAAGCGCGATAGAACTCAGGAAGGGGGGAGAGAAGCGCATGCAGATCTACTTGAGCTTCAAAGCGCGAGAGTGTGTCCTCGTCTGCGGCCGCGCCGGCTGTCTCGACCGTCACGCAGGCTCCCTCAAGAAGGGGGAGGTAGTGTGCGGCCGACCCAATGGACGGATGTGTCGTGAGAACTCGCGCCTCAATGTCGCCGCGGCGCTGCGTCTCTCGGGCGACGTACGCGAGTTGTCGCTCCGCGCCCCCGGCCGAAAGTGAACCGACGACATGAACGACGCGCAACTTCTCGCGCGGAGGATAGGTCTCTCGCATTGGTTGCGCGGCAATGCGCCATCGAAGTTGTGCCAGCGCGGATTCGGGGGAGGTCTGCGGTTCGATAGGCGAGGGCACTGCTTTCCGAAGGCTTTCCCAAACGCGTGCGCAATCTCCCCGCGCGCGTCGTAACACCCGCGCGGGCAGCGAAGGAACCGCGATCGGTCGAGTGAGCAGCGCGTCAAGTCGGGTGGAGTAGCAACGCATATCGTGACCTTGGCAAGTAAACTTGCCGAATGCTATCGGAGTCTGTCGCTGCACATGATTCAGAGGATGCTGTTCGCGCTCTCGAACGCGTGCTCGAAGCGTTCGCGTCGCTCGGGTATCCACGCGAGGTGGTGACACAGTGGTCCATTCCGCAGGCCGATGCTGTCGACTTGGTTGTCGGACTGCGCCGCGATCTTGAGGGAGTTTCGGCGCCGCGCATTCTTGAGGTCGGAACTTTTGTCGGGACGAGTGCGCTCGTGATGCTTTTGACGAATCCGCGGGCCGTGGTTCATACCGTCGATCCGAATTTCGCACTCGAAGTCGAGTTTGAGGCGATGCACTGCGTGCATCGAGATGCGGATCTCGCGCGCTCGACACAGGATGTCGCAGCGCTCGCGGCGGAGATTCTTGGAGTTCGAGATCGGCTCATCTTGCACGAGGGCGGATTTTCTACCGCAGTGACCTTTGCGGGAACTGCGCGGAATGCGAATGCGATAGGCGGGGCAGTCATTGCGTCGCACGGACCATTCGATGCAGTCTTCATCGATGGGTTGCACTTTGAGGAGACAGTCCTTCAGGATGTGCGCCTCGCCTCACGAGCAGTCGTGCCGAGCGGCACGATCTACCTGCACGATGCGATCGGGTACTGGGGGTCGAGTGTTCGGCGCGCTCTGCATAGATTTCTCGAAACAGAGCCGGCGTTCACGCTTTCACACGCGCCTTTTGAAGACTTGTATCGGAGTATCGCGCGCGTGTCCCGTATACAACAGGCATCGGAGCCATTTGAGCAGCGCGCGTGGCGCTGCTTCGGCGCGAGCGCGGCGCGACTTGCAGATTGTGTGGCGCGTTCGCTCTCGGCAGGCTTTCCGAGATTCGATGGAAAGGCGTTTGATGTCCCCTCCGAGGACATCGTGCAAGCGATGACGCCAGCTCCCGGAGCAGCGCGTTGCGGCGTCCTCCTTGCGGGCGTGGATGATCTGTCGCCGGAGCAAGCGAAGCTTCGTTTGGCAGAGTTGTGCGCAGCGGTTGACGCGCTCGTCATTGGATCAACTTCCGTGGGAGAGATTGGAGCCGCGGCAGCAGGGTCGCAGCCGCTTGCGACGCGCGTGCGTCAACTGGCCGACCTCGGTTTTGATTCGTTCGACGTCGTCATGCCGTTTCTTGAGGCGTTCTCGTATGCACTTGGCAATGGGTGCGTGCTCCCGCGCTCAACCTCGTTCCTAATGAACACGGTCGTGGGTGTGCGTCGCTCAAGTGATTTGCACGCCGCGGTTCTTGCGCGTGGTCACCTTCCGCTCGACATTCTTGCCGCGCGAAGCCTCGAGTCTGCAAGATCACAGCAGTTGCACGCCGCTTGCGCGCTCCGCCGGGCGCAGTCCCAAGGAGCAAGTTCGCGCGAGCGAGAGTTAGAGTTGCAATCTCAAGTCACCGATCTCTCCACACGAACCGCCGAGTTGCGCGAAAGTAACGCAGAGCTTAGTACGAGGAGTGCGCACTTCGAAGCACGCCTCCGTTACTTCCTTGATTGGCGTATCCACGTTGGTCGGTATCACTATTGGAAGATTCGCGGCTGAGTCCGGACTCGGATTCCGATGTTCGTCTTACTTCCTGCATTCTCTCGGCGCTGTACAACGTGGAACGAGTCGCTAATGGCTCGCAGTCACGGACACTAGTCCGAGCACAAACGCATTCCACCGGCGGTGAACTCGAGCTTCATCCGATGTAACGAAAAATGCACGCGCTCGAGCTTACGGATTCGCAGTCGACCACTCGGCGCTTGCAGTTCGGATGAATCCCCCCGATTGTTTCGCGAGGCCGTTCATGATCCAACCGTTCATGTTGCCGGATTGTTGGTTGCGCCAGAGGATGTCGAACTTGCCATCTCCATCGATGTCGCGCACGGCGTCAATACGCCACGCAGTATCCACGCCAGCGTGAATCATTCCTCCGGACGACTTCGTCAGGCCATCCATCAGCCACCCACTCACAGCGCCCGACTGCTCGTTGTACCAAAGCACATCCGATTTGCCGTCACCATTCAGATCGCGCAGTGACTTTGCGGTCCACGAAGCAGCGATCGCGTTGGGCGCGCCATTGATGCTCGCGATCTGCTGCACGCCCGTCTCCTGCATCAGCCATCCGCTCACAAATCCGAGAGCGCTTCGCCAGAGCAAATCTTCGTACCCATCACCGTTGAGATCCCCAACGCCGAGCAGTTCTGCGCCTTGGGCGGTGCCGATGACGCCACCAGCGAGTTTGACAAGGCCGTCCATGTACCACGCGTTGGTTTGACCGGTCGCGTTGTTGTGAAGCACGATGTCCGCACGACCGTCGCCGCTGAGGTCGCCGATGCCGACCAACTGCCAGTTCGCGGAGAGTGCGCCTGAGATCGCGGCCTTCTGTGTGATGGAGAGTCCATTCGTCAACCAGCCAAAGAACTGTCCATTCCCGCCTCGGAAGATGAGATCGGTCGATCCATCTCCATTGAGATCGCCGATGCCCTGGCAGACATAGTCGCTTGGCACTTCATCGCTGAAGACCGCGCCCGCTTTCCGCGTAAGTCCTTGCATCAGCCATGCAGCGACTTTGTGTGACTGTGCGCTATAGAAGATGACATCGGAGTTCGCGTCGTTGTCGAGGCGATCGGCGTAGTAGGGGGTGATGACTCCGCTTGGAATCGCGAACGAACGGGAGTCGACGGCGAAAGTCGCGATTCCGTAGCGGGAGTATCCGACAGTGCCGCCGAACTGCAGGCGAGTGCCGTTGGTGTAGTGGGCATCATCAACCGCGAATTGCCCGAGGTACACCTTGAGATCGCTGCCCGCATCGCCAAATCCGTTGGACGGAGGCAGGTTGTACCAACCACCAGTTCCAGTGATCGCGTTGGCAGCGAGATAGCTGGAGTCATCGAAGTCTGGATCAGGCACCGTGCCGTTCATCAGATCGCCCTGAAGCGCACCGATCGTGATGTATGTGTCGTAGTCCCACGCGTCGCCCGGCGGAAGAAACGGCAGCGGCAAGAACGATGGCGGGATCGCGCCTGCAATCTCGGCTTGATGGAACGCCGCTGACGGATTTCCGGTGAGCGCGATGTTTGTGTTGTAGATGTTCAACAGGCGGTCTGTCGCCTGCGTGAACTGCGCGTACACATCGACCATGTGGTAGCGACCGGTCGGCGTGTCTACGACATAACTTGTGCTCGTAAAGCCGGAGAAGTCGCAGAAGGCGAGGGGGGAGAGAGATGTTGCTGCAAGGGCAGCAAGGGACGCTGAATACTTCTTCATAGAGGCACTCCGGGACGATGGAGGTCAACCCTCGCATCGACCTGCGCCGAAGCACGATTCACCGTTGTTGGAGTGCAGATAGAGACGCAAACGCCGCCGGCTTGATTACGCAAGACGTAACGGCTGCGATGGCGTGACCAATATGGATTTTGCGCGCGGGATAGGCGTGCAGTGCGAATGAAAACGGGCTCGCCATCAAATGGCGAGCCCGTTTCAATCTGGTTCCCGAAGGAATGCGGCCTCAACCAGCACTCCGCGGCGCGCTACTGCGCAGGGCTTATTGCGCGTTAAGTACGACTTCAGTCGAAACCCCGTCGCTGCCAATCATCCAAACTTTCCATTTGAACACTCCGTCGACGACGGCGAGGTACACACGATGAGGCAGTGTTCCTGGCTGAAGTGCGGCGGCGTTTGTCACCGCGGTAGCAGGGCTCAGCACGAGAACTCCAAGTTGAACGAACTCATTCCCGTAGGTGGACCATAGCGTGCTCGAATCGAAGAGGAGTTGAGAGATCAGTGTCGTGCTGCTTGCGCCACGGCGGCTGAAGACGGCGGGCCCTACTGCGTTGAATTGCAGGACATCGATGTAAGCAGCTCCATTCTCGACCTTCGCCTCCACCTCAATGATTGGAAGGTTGTTCGCAGCCATCGCCGCATTGATGCAACCGACAAAAGCAGCGACGGAGACGGTTACATATCCTCCATTGCTTGCTCCACCGCCGCCACCCGCGCTACTGTCGTCGGCATCGATACCGCCGTGATCATCGGCGTAGTCATCGCGGTTGAGGTCGTCGCCATCGTCATCGCATCCGTTGCCGTCGTAGCCATGGTCGTCGTTGTAGTCGTCGCTGTTGAGGATTGCCCACGACAAGGACACTCTCTTCACAAAGGCGCCTGACTCTTTCGTGAGTCCATTCATGATCCACGCGTTGACATCACCATTGACACGATGGCGCCAGATGAGATCGTCGTCGCCGTCGCCGTCGAGATCTGCACACGCTTCAGTACGCCACTCCAACGGGAGACCAGGGTGGAGTACGGCCGCAGTCGGTCCGGATACGGCGTGCATGAGCCAACCGACAACTTGACCAGTTCCAGTTATCCCAGGGGATCCGACATGCCGGAGGATGAGATCATCTGTGCCATCAGCATTCAGATCACCAACAGCGGTCACCGCAACCGACATCGATATCCCGCTTGTGCTCGATGCGGATGCGCTGAGTCCCGAAAGAGCCCAGATTGTGACATTGCCCTTACTGTCGCGCCACAAGATGTCATCAGTTCCACTCCCGTCAAAGTCGCCGGTCCCGAGGAACTCGCGACCGGCCGCGCAACCGATCATGCCGCCGCTGAGTTTGGTTGCGCCGTTCATGAGCCAGCCATTGACCTGCCCAGTGAGCCCGTTGACCAAGAGCACATCCGACTTACCGTCCCCGTTGATATCAGCAGACGCGAGGAAGCGCCAAGTAGAGGAGATACCGTTCGAGATTGTGCTTGAGGAAGCGATTGTGAGGTGACTCAGGCGGAAAATCTTGAACGCCCCATTCGATTTTTGTCGAACGAGCGCGCACTGCCTTCCATCGCCGTAGAAATCGGCGAGTCCGCAGTATTCAGCCCCGGTACCCAGCCCCGCAGGAAGGATGCCCCCCAGCTCTCGCGTGAACCCATTCATGATCCAGCCGCACAGGTTGCCTCCAACTGGATCGAACCAAACGACATCACCTTTTCCGTTGTCATCGATGTCACCACGGGTTGAATTCAGCTTAAATGCAGCAACTGCTCCACGATTTGACCCCGCGATGTCGGCTCCGATGATTCCTGCCAAAAGGTGTTCGCCGTAAAGAGCAACTGAGTTCCCAAGCCAATCAGATGCGGCGGCTCCCGCGCGCACAAACTTGGCTCCCAAGAGTTTTGGTACTTGCCCCTCGAGCCGATAGACGCGAGCGCAGCCGGCATCGAGCTGAGAGCCAGTGCCGCTTCCTGTTGAGCCGACCGCGCAGGACGTGCTGTGCGCTGAAATCGCGGCTCCAAACTCCTCGGCATTCACGCCGTCGCTTGGGGTGATGGCGACTCCTCCAAACAAACCACTAGTCCCATCGTTGTAGAAGAACTGCACCGAACCAGCGGCGACACCTCCGGTGATGGTGCCTGGGGCGCCTACCCAAAGCAGGTCCGTTTCTCCGACTGCAGAGATGTCGACATCCCAGCCAAACAGCTCGTTGTCGTGAGGAGCGAGAGACGATTCTATGTCGATCAACGACCACGCTCCGACAGTTTCATAGAGGTAGACCATGCCTCGGTACGAATTCTTGTACGGAGCGCCGACGATTGCTCGATCGTCTCCGTGGGTGGCGACGGAAAGCCCGAACCAATCGCCGGCACTACCAAAGAACCCTGTGATTTTGGAGCCGGCGTCGAAGCCGCTGCCAGGCGTGTTGCGGAAGATGTACGCAGCGCCCTGGTCAAGATTGGGTCCGATGTCCGCTCGTGGCGCCCCGACGATGAGCGTGTTTCCATTTATGGAGACGGAGCTTCCAAAGCCATCTCCAGCTGCGCCATCGCTCGCGGTAAGTTTGGCAGTTTGGACCCAAACCCCAAAGATCGGATTGAACACATACACCGCACCTTTGCCGCCAGCCGCTGATGGTGCTCCGACCACAATTGTGGTTCCACTCGCTGAAACAGCCATGCCGAACGAGTCGCCGACGAGCGAGTCAGAGCCGGTCAGGGTGTCTTCAAAGCTCCATGTGCCATTCGGTAGGCGATTATAAATGGATGCCTCAGAGGCCGCATTCGCGCCAACGACGGCAACATTCTCAGTCATGGCGGTGGCAATACCGAAGCTCAAGTTCGGCGCCTGCGATGTAGGATTGAGTAGTTGCCGCTCTGAACGCGTAACTGTTTGCGCTAACAAGGCAGGGCTTGCCACACACAAGAAGCACAAGCCGAGGACAAACTTCGATGAGATCATTTCAATTTCCTTTCGTCGTGCGAGCGTTTGTGGGACGAAAGGAAATCCTACCAATCTCATTCAGATTTCGCGCTGGTGAAGAATCGCAGAATCTCCGCCTGTGAGCGTACTGCGCTTCGGCGCTTTAACTCGCGGGAGCGCACGATTTTAGGCAAAAAAACTCGTCGTACAAGGCTTCGTCCTGCGACCCCAGTTCGATCGTCTTCGAGCGTGGATTCGGTCGGAAGCCTACAGCGCGTTGAACAAGGCTTCGTGCATCCCGTATCAACCAGCGTTGATGACGGCCTCATACACCGTGCCATTGGAACTCACCATTTCGATTTTCCACTTGAGACCTGAGTCTTCAAGTTCAAGTTCGACTTCGTGCGGAAGAGTTCCTGGATACACGGCGGACGCAAGCGTCAGTGCGACCGAGGGAGTGACGATCGCGCCACCGAGGTAGTTGAGTGCATCGAGGTAATCGTCGAGCAACGCCGCGCTCGGCATGAAGGTGATGGTGGAAACGACGCTTGCGTTGCTCGCGCGATAGCGAGTGTGAATGAACTGCCCAGTGTTGTGAATGGCCTGCAAGACTTTGACATACGCAACGCCGCCTTCAACTTCAGCTTCCACTTCAAGAACTGTGCGATAGTTGGATGCCATCGCGGCGTTGACGCAGTTGATGCACGCGGCGAGTGAGACGGTCTCGTTGCCGCCGCTGCCGCCGCTGCCTCCTCCGCCGCCACCGCCACTGCTGTTGTCATCCGAATCGCTGCCGCCGTGATCGTCGGAGTAGTCGTCGCCGTTGAGATCATCTCCGTCGTCATCACAACCGTTGCCGTCGTAGCCGTGGTCGTCGTTGTAGTCATCGCCGTTGAGCGTGGCCCAAGAGAAGCCAACGTTCTTCACAAACGCACCGGAAGACTTGACGAGTCCCGTCATGAGCCACGCGTTCACATCTCCGGTCTGTCGGTTGCGCCAGAGAATGTCGTCATCGCCGTCCCCGTCGAGATCCGCGCAGGATTCGACGCGCCATGCCAGCGCGATCCCTGCATGCATGATGCCCGTGGTCGGCGCGACTGCGCCGTGCATGAGCCAGCCAACGACTTGCCCAGTCCCCGCAACTGACGCGGTACCAACATGCCGCAGAACAAGATCATCCGTGCTATCGCCATCAAGGTCACCAACGGCGGTCACCGTCCACGCGCGCGAAAGCGTGCCCGCAGGCGCCGGCACCGAGGCCTCGGCCGCACTCAGCCCTTCGAGATACCAAATCGAGAGTTGATCGGTGTTGTCGCGCCACAGAATGTCATCAGCACCGTCGCCATCGAAGTCGCCCGTCGCGAGGAATTCGCGACCAGCAGCGACGCCGATCATTCCGCCACTCATCTTGGTCGCTCCGTCCATGAGCCAGCCATTCACCTGTCCTGTGAGTCCATTGAGCAGCAAAACATCGGACTTGCCATCACCATTGATGTCAGCACTCGCAAGGAAGCGCCACTCCGCGGCGATGCCGTTACTGATGTTGCTCGACGACGCGATGGACAGCCCGTTGAAGCGCGAAATCTTGAACGCGCCATTTGACTTCAACCGAACAAGCGCGCACTGTTTGCCTTCACCATAGAAATCGGAGAGCGAGCAGTACTCTGCGCCGGATCCAAGTCCGGAGTTCATGATGCCGCCCGTCTCGCGCGTGAGTCCGTTCATCACCCATCCGGCGTAGTTGCCACCGACGGCATCAAACCAGACGACATCTCCGCGACCATTGTCATTGAAGTCGCCGCGAGTCGTGTCCACTTTGAAGGAAGCTACGGCGCCGCGATTGGTATTCGTCGTGTCGGCGCCAGGCATGCCGGCGAACAGACGCTCGCCATGCAACGCAACCGATGCGCCAAGTTGAGCACCGGATGCGGGTGCGCTGCTGACGAATCGCGCTCCAACCTGCGACGCAGTCGCGTTGAGACCGAGTCGATACACACGAGCGCAGCCCGCTGTCGTGGCTCCAGAGACCGTCGCGTTTGGCGAACCGACCGCGCACCATCCGTCATAAGCGCTCAGCGAACTCCCGAAGGTCTCGCCTGCAACCGGGCTCGCGGGCGCAGTGAGCGCTCCGACCGTGAAGCCGCCAGCGACGGAGTAGTAGTAGAACTGCATGACGCCAGATGCGATTCCCGCAGAAGTCGCGCCTGGCGCGCCCACCCAGAGGATGTCGGTCGTTCCGAGATCCGACAGCGCGACAGCGCTTCCATAAAGCGCGCCAGATTGTGGCGTCACTGCGTTGAGTACACCGAGCACGAACCAAGTGCCACTCGAATTGCCGTAGAGGTACACCGAACCTTGCGTGGAGTTCCGTTGCGGCGCGCCGATGAGCGCGCGATCGCTTCCATGGGTTGCGACGCTGAATCCGAATTGATCGCCGGCCGCACCACCCGTCGCGGTGATCTTGGTTCCGGCGTTGAAGGTGTTCCCGGTGGTGTTGCGGAAGAGGTAGGCCGCGCCCTGATTGGAGTTCCCGCCGACATCCGCCTGCGGCGCTCCAACGATCACGGTATCACCGTCGATGGAGACACTTCGCCCGAAGAGGTCGCCGGAAGCTCCATCGCTCGCGACGAGCTTCGCGATTTGCGACCACACCACTCCGCTCTTTCGGAACACATACACAGCGCCCTTGCCGCCGGAGTTTGGTGCGCCGATCACGAAGGTGGTCCCGTTCATGGACGCGCTCGCGCCGAACGAATCGCCGGCAACCGTATCGGAGCCGGTGAGGGTGGCGGTGAAAGCCCATACGCCGCTTGAAGCGCGATCAAAGACAGTCGCGGTGCCTTGCCCACTCGCTCCAACGACTGCCGTCGAACTAGTCATCGCCGTGCTGGTGCCGAACGCCGATTGCGCGACTTCTGAGACCGGCGCGAGGAGTTGCCGCTCGGATCGCGTGATCGTCTGACCGAGTGCAGCAGCCTGAACAAGTGCGACGAGACACAGCGAGATGGGCGAGAGTTTGGCGAGCGAGAACATGGAAGTACCTCAAAGGTGGCAATAGGTCGACGGGGGAGTCATTCTATGAGAGCGGGCGGGGGGACCGCGAGATACTCCGAAGAGCTCCGTCTTGCTCAAATCCCTGCGGATTGTGGACCCGAATTGTGATATGGGCTTCGCGGTTGCTTCACTGTTGAGCTTTCGACGCGATGCGAACACCATGATTCCAAGAGCGTGGATCCTCCACACCACTCGGATTTCGGTCAGAGGGTTCTCCGTGCCGAGGCGCCGATCAAAGGAATCGCATCAACTCGCCGGGACAATCTGCTCGTAGTGATTGCCGTTCGAGTCGTATCTCTGGATGCGCCACTTAAGTACGCCGGAGAGCACATCGAGTTCGACCTCGTGTGGTAGGAAGCCGGCCGGTGCGCCGGGAGTGGCGGGTGCTGTGGATGGGGTCTTGATCGTGCTTCCGACGAGGGTCATGATCGAGTCATAGTCGTCGAGTAGCCCCGCGCTCGGCGTGTAGGTCGTTGTTCCGATAACGGTCGCGTTGCTCGCGCGGAATCTGGTGAAGATGAACTGGGAAGTTGGGTGGATGAACTGGAGCACGCCGAGATACGTCACACCGCCCTCAAACTCCGCTTCGGCTCGCAGCACGGTGCGGTTGTTTGCCGCCATCGCAGCATTGATGCAGTTGGCGAATGCCGTAAGCGAGAGCGTCGTGTTTCCGCCACCACTGGTTCCGCCGCCGCCGCCGTTCGCACTGTCATCGGTGTTACTGCCGCCGTGATCATCTGCGTAGTCGTCGCGATTGAGATCATCATTATCGTCGTCGCAACCATTGCCGTCGTAGCCATGGTCGTCGTTGTAATCATCACCGTTGAGAATTGCCCAAGCGAGGTTAGCACTCCGGATGAATCCACCAAACTCTTTGTACCCGTGATCGACGATCCATCCGTGCACATTGCCTGTCACTCGGTTGCGCCAAAGAAAGTCATCCGTAGCGCCATCGCCGTCGAGATCGCCATATCCTTCGACTCGCCAATCAAGCGCAGCGGTTGGCCCAACGGAGTACTCCTGCAACTCATCTCCCACGATCGAGATCGCGGAAATCTCGCCCGTACCAGGTGAATTCGCCGTTCCGATGTTGCGCATGATGAGTTTGTCTGTCAAGAGTTCATCATTGTTGTCGCCGTCGATCGCTGCCGCGCCGAGGCAAGTCCAACTCGAAGGCAGAAGCGTCGCATCTGGGTTCGAGAGAAGAGAAACATCATCCGCACTGAGCCCGCTCATCCACTAAACGAACGGCTCGGTGTCGTGGTCCGCCTCACTCAAACGGCGCCAGAAGATGTCGTCTGTTCCGTTGCCATCGAAGTCACCGGTGCCGAGAAACTCTCGGCCATCGGCGTTGCCGATCGTCCCGCCGAGGGTCTTTGTGAATCCGTTCATGAGCCAACCATTCACTTGGCCGGTGGATGCGTGCTTGAGCAGCACATCGGACTTGCCGTCGCCATTGATGTCAGCGCATGCGAGAAAGCGCCACTCCGGACCGATGCCTCCACTGATGTTGCTCGACGATGTTATTGAGAGCCCGTTCAAGCGGAAGAGTTTGAAGATGCCGCTCGACTTCAAACGGACGAGCACGCACTGCTTTCCGTCGCCAAAGAAGTCACCAAGTCCGCAGTATTCCGCGGTTGAGCCGAGCCCTGTGTTCAGCGTCGCGCCCGATTCACGGACGAGACCGTTCATGAGCCATCCCGCAATACTTCCGTTGACGGGATCGAACCAAACCACATCGCTTCGTCCGCTGTCATTGATGTCGCCGCGTGTCGTCTTCACTCGGAAGGACGAGACCCCGCCGCTGTCGATGTTTGTCATGTTTGCGTAGGGCGCCCCAGCGAGGAGCCGGTCATTCTCGATTGCGACGGAAAACCCTAGATTGGCATTCGACTGAGCCGCGCTGCTCACGAAACGTACCCCAACCTGAGATGCAGTCGCGTTGGCACCGGCTCGGTAAACACGCACGCATCCCGCACTTGAGATCGCGTCGACGGTCGCGTAGGGCGAACCAATCGCGATTTGATTTCCATTCATGCTCAGGGAGATACTTGCTCCGAAGCCCTCATTGGCGGTGCCTGCGTCGGGAATGAGTTTCGCGCCGATGATGAGTAATCCACCTGACGAATAGGAGAAGAGTTGTGCCGATCCAGTCGTCAAGCCCGCCGAAATGGTTCCTGGTGCGCCCACCCACATTGTGTCCCCGTACAAGGAGGACGACATCGCGACCGCAACTCCAAAATTCTCATTGGGGTGTGGCGCTGTCGAGCCGAGCGATAAAGTCCGCACCCAAGTAACAGGCGATTCTGTGAAGAGGTACGCGGCACCTTGGTAGGCAGATCTGCCCGGCGCTCCGATGAGAGCGCGGTTGCCGTTCTTGGTGCTAACGCTCAAACCGACGCGATCACCTGCGCCGCCATCCGACAAAGTGACTTTGGTCCCTGCACTGAATGTGTTACCAGAGACATTGCGAAAGATGTATGCCGCGCCTCGGTCGCCGTCTCCGTCAACGGTTGCAAGTGGCGCACCGACGACGAGGGTGTCGTAGTCCCATGAAACACTGTGCCCAAATCGATCACCGATTGCGCCATCGCTCGCCGTGAGTTTGGCGACTTCCCACCAAACCGAACTGATCAAGCGAATACATACACCGCCCCGGTTCCTCCAGCGCTCGGCGCGCCGACGACAAGTGTGTCATGGTCCATCGAGAGAGCGAGACCGAAGTCATCGTTTGCACCAAGGTCACTCGAGATGAGCTGCGTACTGAATTCCCAAGCGCCACTCGTGTTCCGATTGAAGATCGCGACGGCGTTCTCTCCAGGAAGCCCCACAGCCGCCGAGGATCGATTCATCGCGCAGCCAAATCCGAAACGAGCGTCGGCTGCACCGGTCGGCGTGGGAACCAATTGGCGCTCAGTGCGGGAGATCACCTGTGCAGACACGCTTTGAGTCGCGACCGCGAGTGCGAAGAGTGTCTGGACGCATGCATTGCAAAGGTGGCGCATCTGAACTCCTTGTGGAAGTTGCCCTCTGTTTCGAACATCAATCTAGCAACTTCCGTTGTGCGTCCACAAGATCTTGCACTTGCGCGAATGAAAAGCCCCCAGCGTGTGCAGGGGGCCTTGCGTGATTCGAGTGATATTGGCAGAAACTTAGACTTCGCCGTTGGCGGGTGGCTGCCCGCCTTGACCTCGGCGGCCACCGTTGCCGCCTTGGCCTGGTTGCCCACCTTGACCACCACGACCTCCGCCGAACTGTTGGCGCATCATGTCGCGCGCCGCGGTCGCTTCGTCCTCATCAATCGTGCCGTTCTTGTTTGTGTCCAAGCGGCCGATGATCTCTTTGCGTTGCTCTTCAGGAAGTCGCTCGAGCATGCGGGTCACGCCCGCGGCCCCGCCGAACCCGCCTTGTCCACCTTGTCCACCCTGTCCACCGCGACCACCTCGGCCTTGCTGCGGCATGAGTGCGAGCTGGTCTGGCGTGAGCAGCGCTTTGAGCTTCTCTTGATAGTTCTCGCCGACTTTGCGCTTCTGGTCATTCACTTCCCGTGTGGTGTCATTCCGCTGACCACCCATACCGCGGCCCATGCCGCCCATCATGCCTCCGATGCCTGAAGAGAGCATCGTGACGGCGCGCTCACTCGCGGCGACGAGCTCATCAGGCTCGCTCTGCTTGGTGAGCGTGTAAAGGCGATCGTTGAGCGGCCGCACTTCGTTTGCGTAACCAAGTTCAAGTTCGCCGATGGAAGCGAGCACAGCAGCATCGAGGCCATCGAGTTTCTTCGCCGCTTCAAACATGCGCGTGGTTTGAGTCGGGCCATATACGCGCTCAAACGCGCTCGCGAGAATGCTCTGATTCAATTGCTGAGAAACAGCGGTCTCTCCGAGTGCGCCGACCATTTGCGTACGGAATGACTCGTTGACATCGCGCACCGCGGTCCGCAATTGGACCTGTTGCTTGATGATGCGTGAAGCGCCGTCGGTGTCGCCATTCACCATCGCCTTGAAGAGACGGCTGTTGGATTCGGTAATGAAGTCATTGCGTGCGCGAAGCGCTGCATCGAGTTGCGACTCGTACGAGTCGAAGAGTGGCTCAACTTTCGCGAACTCTTCGACCGGAAGGCGTGCATCATCGACGACAAGAAAGAGGTTGGTGGATTCGCCCGAGATTCGCCCGCGGGGAAGGGTTTTCTCGCGAGTAAGGAACCGCTCAAATGGATCCCAATTCACCATTTGCGCATCATCGAGCGTCGCCTTGACGCCATCGATGAAGGACTTCTTGAGTTCGAGCTTCTTTGTCTGGAGCGCTTCGAGATCTGCCAAGATCGTTGTGAACGCTGACTTGATTTCAGCGTCGATTCCGGTCGCTGCGAGTTCCTTCTGCGCTTCAGCGGCGGACTGCTCCATGCGAGTGCGGAAGAAGTCGCGCCGCTGCTCGTCGGTCATCTCGCCATTCTCTTCAGCGGCTCGAAGCTCTTCGCGCATCTTCTCCATGCGTGCGGTCATTTGCTCCTGGCGCTCAGGCGTCATGAATGACTCCATGAGTCGGCGGCCGACATCCATCATGGAACTTTGGACGCGCTCCATCTCAGGTTGATATGCAGTTTCGTAGTCTTCAAAAAGTTGCTCGACGACGTCGCCTTGCACTTCATCGAGCGTCAACTGACGAACGAAGAGCTGCAAATCGCGACGCGCGAAGTCGGGCTCAAGCGCGTCGCGCACATCACGCATGCCTGCGCCCCCGCCACCACCCATGCCACCACCACCACCACCGAACATGCGGCCCATCTGTCCGCCCATACCGCCGCGGCCCTGACCTTGGCCGCGACCTTGGCCTCCCGCGTTTCCATTGCCGCCGCGATTGCCGTTCGCGCCGTCTTGCTGATTCGCCGGTGGTGCGCCTGGCGCGGGTGCACTCTGCGCAAACAAGGGAGCGGCGAGAAGCACAGCAGCGGTTGCCGCGAGTGCGCGAGTTGAAATCCGAATTGCGTTCACAGAGAGCTCCTAAAATGGGAGGACGGGCGGTGCGAGTTCCATCAGCGGTCGCACCGTGTCGTCAAACCAATTGATTGACGGGGCTGCCACCGATGAAGAGTTGAAACGGCCGCGCTCGACGGGGTCAAGTACGGCGAATATTCAACGCTGCAGGAGGCGGGATATCGCACTGCACGCCAGATTTCTCAAAACTCAGCCGGAGAGGCTGTTGCGTTCGCGCGACGCATCCACGCGAGGTTTTAGTCCGAAAACCGGCGAGATACCAGGCAACTTGGCTTCCGCAGCGCGTGCTAGGCAATTTATGCGGGTTGGGGGGCCGCGCGATATTCGGATTAGAACAAGTATCTCCTCATTGGCGTGATCCGAGTTGCGCTCGAAGATTCTTGAGGCAGGATGTGTTCACGTGCCAATCTCCTTGGAGGAGGCGCGGAGAGTCGTGTACATTGCAAGGGCAATGGCGACCAGGGAGGGTTGCGCAACCGGGTTGCGCGATCGCTATTGAGGGCGCAGCGACGAAGCATTTTTCGCGCGCAGTTTGAGGTTTGTGAGTTAGGTTGAGCGGACGATAGAGCGGATAAGGGAGCAAAAAATGAAAATCAGACTTCTGAGCACAGTTGTGTTTTTGGCTGCGTCGTCGTCGGTGTTTGCTGGCGGTGTTGGTGGCGGAAACTGGGTTGTGATTCCGAACTACCGCTCGACTGCGGATAGTCCGTTCTACGCCGCTGAGGGCGGCGACCTGATGGTGCTCAACGACTTCGAGATTGCTGCGTTCACTCCCCCAGGAACTGTGACCCTTGGCGGGTCCGGCACGCTCGGCAACTCGGTCGACGGTGATGACGGTGCGATTGATGGAGTCGCGGGACCTGACGCGAGCGCGCTGTGGGTCATCGGATCGTTCTCGGTGGAGTTTGACGCTTCCGTTCTTGGCGGACTTCCGACGCGCGTAGGAATCGTGTGCACGGATCTGGTCCAAGTTGGCGGCGGGAACCCCGATCTTCGCGTCATCGCTGTCGACGCTGCAAGCAACATGCATGTTCAGGAGTTCGTCATCGACAATGTCGGCGGACCTGGTGACGACATCTTCGTTGGCTTTTCTTTACCGGCGGGCGTGACGAACTTTCAAGTCATTCCTCTGTCGGGAATCGGGACATTTGACCATTTGCAGTATGAACAACAGCCCGCACTCGTGCCCTCTTTCGTGATGGACGATTTCAATTTCGATGGCAAGAGCGATGTGTGCTGGTATTCGGCCGGTTCTTCGCAATCCGCTGTCTGGTTCATGAACGGAGTCGTTCGTGATAGCGGTGGGCTCACCGCTCTGAACCCTGCGCAGAATGTGGACGCGGTTGGTCGTGCGGACCTCAACGGTGACGGCGTCGCTGACATGGTTTTCCAAGATCCATCTGACGGTCAGCTCTCGGGTTGGATCATGAATGGCAACGCGATTCTGCAGGCTGGACCGATCCTTGGATCGCCGACCGCGCAGGACATCGTGCTCGGGTTGGCGGATCTCAGTGGGGATCGTCGCGCAGACATCGTGTGGCTCAATCAAGACACGGGTGTCGTGAGCGTTTGGTACATGAACGGACTCGCGCGAACCGGTGGCGGGACGATCATGAATATCACGGGCTCCGAGTTCCTTGGTCTCGGCGATCTCAACGGCGATGGCCGTGCAGACATGGCATATCGCAACACAACTACCGGAGTGGTTTCTGGCGCGCTGCTCTTCGGAAAGACAATCCTCTCGCAGGGACCAATTGCGAACGCAGCGGCAGTCGGTCCAGCGTGGGATAGCCCAGGCCTTGCGGATACCTATGGAAGCGGCAAGTCGCAGATTCTCTGGCGCAACTCGACGACCGGCGAACTTCGATCATGGGTGATGGATGGCCTGACCCGAGTTTCAGGCGCCCAATTGGCGTGGTACTCCCCAGGTTACTGGTGGGAAGTCGCTGCGACCCCTGACTTGAATGGTGACGGTAAGGATGACATCCTCTGGCGGTCGCCGTACAGCATCGGTGTGTACGGGTGGATCATGGACGGCGCTACCAAGGTGTCCGGATCCTTCATTCGCAACGTCTCCTATCCATGGCAGATCGTGAACTAAGTTCCGATCCTTGCAGAAACAGACCTTCCAACCGCCGCTCATACGAGCGGCGGTTGTGTTCTTGATCGCTCGCGACTTGGAATCTGCGGCCAGACCGCAGATTCCTCGCTCGCTTTCGACTGCGCCGGGGCGAGTGAATCGCCACCGGCGCAATTCCGATGTCCTTTGATCGCGCCTGATCAACGCATTGAGCCCGATCTCCGGCGGTGCCGATTCACTCGGCCCGCCGGAGTCCATAGCGAGTGCAGCGTTTTTGCGGCGCTTCGCCGCAAGAAACCTGACACGAGCGCTCAAGGGACGCGCCTTTTTGACTCGAACACGAACATCCGCCGCCTCCCGAGCGTTTTGTTACTCGAATCTATCTCTTGTCAGCCGCCGAATTTCCGCAACTCGTTTTCCACGAATGCTTCGCCCGAACTCGGTTTTCGCGTTTGGCTTCGGGAATTGTCGATGACGAGAGCCGCTCATACTCCTTTCCGGAGCGATATCCGTTGGTGACCACAATGATGTTGAACACACTCCCGAGTTCTGCCGCCGCTGTCACTCTGTTTGTATCCGGCAGCGTGCTCGCTGGCACTGTGCCCCCCTCGAGTTCGTTCGCGTGCTGGGGACGCCAAGACGGAGCGCAATGCGCGACACCCGCGATTTCAAATTCGCTTCGCGTGCTCGCAACTGATGCAGGTATCGGATTCGGGCTCATCCTGCTCGATGATGGTTCGCTTCTCCACTGGGGAGACTCGGCCTTTCAACAGGATCAGATACCAGTCCTTCAACAAGGCGAGACATTCATCGCCGCGAGTGCTGGCGGTGCACATGCCATCGCAATCTCGTCGACTGGCACGCTCTACGGTTGGGGCTTTGATACCTTCGGGCAAGCCTCTGTTCCCGTGATCGGTCCTGGTCTCACCGCGACCAAAGTTGCTGCAGGCGAGAGCCACTCGCTCGCACTGCTTTCGGATGGCTCAGTGGTTGGTTGGGGTCTCAACTCAGCGGGGAAAACTGCACCTTATTCGCCGCCCCCTGGAGTGGATGTGGCTCAGTTGCGCGCTGGACTCGATCACAACGCGGTCCTTCTTACTGACGGAAGCGTTGCCTGCTGGGGCGACAACACCGAAGGCGAGTGCGATGTGCCGGTGCTTGGCGCGGGTGAAGTTTTCATCGAGGTGCAGTGCGGTCGAAACTTCACGCTCGGGTTGACGAATGCTGGTGATGTCTTGGTGTGGGGCGATGCCGCGTTTACCACAGTTCCCGCAGCGAGTGGTCACATCGAGCACATCTACGGAAAGTTTGTGAACGCAGGGTTTGTCACCGCCGACGGAACGCTCACGATCTGGGGCAATGATGGATTCGCGCAGACGAGCGTGCCTGCTATGACAGGCGTGATTCGCGCGGTTGCCATCGGGGAGCAGTTCATCGTCGTAGGGCTTGAAAGCGACTGCGACGAAGACGGCTTCTCGGATAAGCAGCAGATTCTGGCTGACCCGACGCTCGACTGCGATGGTGATGAGCGGCTCGATGGTTGTCAGATTGACGCTGACCCGACACTCGACTGTGACCTTGATCGCGCACTCGACTCATGTCAAATCAGCGCGAATGCGCTGCTCGACTGCGACGGGGATGGGGACTTAGATTCTTGCCAAGTCGTGACTGATCCGTCGCTTGACTGCAATCACGATGGCGATCTCGACTCTTGCCAGGTGATTTCGGACCCGACGCTTGATTGCGATGGTGATGGAATCCTTGACGAATGCGCGCAGCAGGCGACCGGAGTCACCAGCGAAATCGTGGCACCGTTTGGCACCGGTGATGTCGTCACGGCATCAGGCACAAACCTCGCGTTGCCGGTGCTCGATGTGCGGGTCGAGGCGACCGTGCGAGCGGACATTGGAAGCTTCGGCGAGTGGCTTGAGCTTTCACTCAATGGAACGATCATCGATTACATGTTTGTTGGCGCCGGAAGTAACTGTTCGACTGCGGTGGAAACTGAAGTGATCTTGCTCGACAAAGATCTCTTCACCGCGCTCGCCCCCGATGGCGATGTCTCGCTCTCACTGCGACCGAGCATTCATGTGTCGACGCTTGAGTGCGCGACGAGTCAAGCCAAGCTTGAGGCGACTTGGGTGAGTGAGGGTTCGGATTGCAATGGCAACGGAGCGCCAGATCTCTGTGAACTCGATAACGGCGACATCCCAGACCGCAACGCTGACGGCTTACCTGATACCTGCACCTACATGCCAGACGAGGACTTCAATGGTGACGCCAAGGCGGACATTCTTTGGAAGAACGCGAATAGCAACCAACTGACGGTCTGGTTCATGAACGGAACCACGCGAACAAGCGGGGCGCTGCTTGGGGTCAGTCCTCCCGTTGGCTTCTCCTTCAATCAACTTGGCGATCTCGACGGCGATCACCGCACGGACTTGATGTATCGCAACAGCGCGCTCGGTACATTCTTCGCGTTCCTGCTTGAGGGTGCTCTTTCGGAGGAGGCAGGAAGCGTCGATGCGTCAACGGTTCCATCTTCAACGAAGTTTCTCGCGATGCCGGATCTCAATGGCGATGGCCGCAGCGACATGCTTTTCAAGAGCACGATCAGTGGTGAAGTGAATGCGTGGCTGATGGAAGGTCGGGCGAAATCCACCGGCGGTGTCGTGTCATCTGCCAACGGTCTCGCCTTCCTCGGTTTTGGCGACCTCGATGGTGACGGCGACGACGATCTCCTTTGGCGAGACGCTGCGGGTACGGTGAGCGGTTGGCTCATGTCTGGGTTGGTTGCAACGGAGACAGGCGCGATCGTTGGAGCTTCTCAACTCGGCCAAGAGTGGCAGCCTGCATCGGTCGGCGACCTCGACGGCGATGGTCGCGCGGACTTGCTCTGGCGCAACTCCACCAGCGGGCAGGTCAACGCGTGGTTCCTCGGCGGTCTTGAGAAGGTCGGCGGCGGTCTCGTGAACTCCACGCTCGGCGTGAACTATCGCGTTGAGTGTCTCGCTGATTTCGATGGCGACATGAAAGAGGACATCGTGTGGCGCAATTCGCAGAACGGCGACACCTATGTCTGGCTCATGGATGGCCTCACGAAACGAACCGGCGCGTTCGTCAAACGAGTCTCACTCGATTGGGATGTGCAGAATCAGTGAGTGAACGGCTCCGTCCTCAGGCGCCGAGTCGATCTGGATTGAGATCGAGCAGGTCGCTTGGAACGAAGAGTCCATCCTTTCGAATCACGGTGCCGTCAAACGCGATTGTTCCACCACCGAACTCGGGGCGCTGAATGCAGACGAGGTCCCAGTGGACATCGCTCTTGTTGCCGTTGTTCGCGTCTTCGTAGCAGCGACCAGGCGTGAAGTGGAAGGAGCCGGCGATCTTCTCATCGAAGAGAATGTCCTTCATCGCATGCGTGATATGCGGATTGAATCCAATGGCAAACTCGCCGATGTATCGCGCGCCAGGATCGCGATCGAGAATCTGCGCCAAACGCGCGGAGTCTCCGACGCATGATGCTTCGACGACTTTTCCGTGCTTGAAGACGAGCCGGACATTGTCGAAGCTCTGGCCTTCATAGACGGTGGGCGTGTTGTAATGCAGGACACCGTTGACCGAGTCGCGTACGGGCGCCGTGAAACACTCGCCATCGGGAATGTTCATGTTGCCGCAGCAGGGGATAACGCCGATGCCCTTGATCGAGAAGGTGAGATCGGTGTCACTCGGTCCCTTGATGTGGACAACATCCGTCGCACGCATGCGCGCCGCGAGGGGCTCGCACGCCTTCGCCATCTTGGCGTAGTCAACGAGGCAAACTTGGAAGTAGAAGTCTTCAAATGCCTCCGTCGACTTCCCTGCAAGTTGCGCCATGGATGGGCTCGGCCACCGAAGCACAACCCATTTCGTGTGATTCACGCGCCGCTCGGAGTGCACTGGCGTTCCGTACAACTTTGAATACGCACGCATGCGATCCGGCGCTACGGCAGATGCTTCGCTGACATTGTTGGCGCCGCGGATGCCGCAGTACGCCTGCATTTTTTCCATGCGGAAGAGGTCGCTCGCGCACCATGTACTGATGCCATCGTCGGCAGATTCGCCTTGCAGCGCAGCCATCACGCGCGTAGATCGCTCAGCGACGTGCGGGTGCGCGCCGACCTTTCTCGCGGCGCGAATCATGGCAATGATCATTTCCGTCGGCACATCAAAAGTCTCGATGAGCACATGCTCGCCCGCCTTGAGCGTCATCGAGTGCGTCGTGAGGAGATGTGCAAGACGATCGAAGCGTGGGTCGGACATGGGAGGGGCCTTGGGGTGAGGAGGCAGTGTGAGGGGTTTGATGTTGAGCGAGGTCAGGCGGTCGTCAACGCCGAATTGAGCCCGATCTCCGGCGGTGCCGATTCATTCGGCCCGCCGGAGTCCAAAGCGAGTGCAACGATTTCGCCCTCTGTGGGCGAGAATCTTGCACGAGCGCTCAAGGGACGCGTGGCTAGGAGATGCGCAAGACGATCGAAGCGTGGGTCGGACATGGGGTTCTCGGGGAGAAGGTGAAGGTGTTTCGAGGAAGTCAAGATACCGAGCGGGCGCGGACGGAGTGAATCAAGCTTGCAAGCACGGCTGGAGTCCACGAAGCCAGCTGATCGACAACGAGATCCGCTTGCGATTGCCGTTCGCGTGTATGCCCTTTGCTCGTGATCGCCGCGCACGCCATTCCTGCTGCCTTTGCAGCGGCGATTCCGGCGGGAGCGTCTTCAAGTACGACACACTGCGTTGGGTGAACGCCAAGACGGGAAGCGGCGAGTAAGAAACACTCGGGATCTGGTTTCGAGCGCGCGACATCGCTTCCCGTGACGAGTGCATCGAAGCAGTTGTGGAGCCCAAGACCATCGAGTGCAAGTTGCACATTGAGGGGTGGTCCTGAACTCCCGACAGCGAGGCGCCAACCTGCGTCACGAAGCGAATGTATGAGCGCTCGTGCACCTGGCATGATTGGAAACTGTGCTGCGACTTGGGCGCGATACGCCGCTTCCTTTTCATGATCCAGTTCCTGCACTTGCGCGGCGCTCAGACTGCCTTTGCCAGCGCGCAGCCAACATTCTCGCAAGAGGTCCTCGTTGCGCCGACCGAAGTGCCGGTAGTAGTCGTCCTCGGTGATTTCCACAGCATGCGAAGCGCTCACGCTGCGCCATGCAATGAAGTGGGCGTCGTAACTGTCGACGAGCGTCCCATCGAGGTCGAAAATCGCGGCGTTCATGCTCCTGCCTTGCTCGACTTCGCGGTGCTCGCGATCGCCGCGCGCGCGTGACTGATATCGTTCGTGCTGACATCGAGGTGAGTCACCATGCGGACACGATCCGAGGAGAGGGCGAGGGCGAGGACGCCCGCTTCGCGCAGTCGATCACAGAATGCTTGCGCACTTCCAAGAGCGCTCTTGACGCGGAAAAACACCATGTTTGTAGGGATTTTTTCGGCGGTTCCTTCGAGCGTGAGTCCTGCGACCTCGGCGATCCCTGCCGCAAGTGTTCGAGCGTTCGCATGATCCTCCGCGAGTCGAGCGACATGATGATCGAGCGCGTAGATCGCTGCCGCAGCAAGAAGTCCGGACTGGCGCATGGCTCCACCAAACATCTTTCGAAAGCGACGAGCTCGAGCGATGCATGCGTGCGAGCCAGCGAGCGCGCTCCCCACCGGTGCGCCGAGGCCTTTCGAGAAACACAACGAGACGCTGTCCGCATGCGAGGTGAAGTCGCGCGGCCCTACGCCGAGTGCGACGCATGCGTTCATGAGTCGCGCACCATCGATATGAAGATGTAATCCTCCAACGCGCGCGGCAGTTGCAACGGAAGCGAACTGCTCGACGCTCCACACCGTTCCGCCACCGCGGTTGCATGTGTTCTCCACCACCAGCATGCGCGAGAGCGGCGCGTGTTGATCGCGATGACGAATGGCGCCGCGAACCGCGTCGGCATCGAAGACGCCGCCAAGCCCATCGAGCGGCGAGATCATGCAACCGCTGAGCGCGGCTGGCGATCCCGTCTCGTAGTGAATGATGTGACTCTCTCGGTGTGCGAGAATCTCATCGCCGCCTTCGCACACCGTTCGAATCGCGAGCTGATTCGCCATCGTTCCACTTGGAACAAAGAGCGCAGCGTCTTGTCCAAGGAGCGACGCAACTTTGAGCTCCAGCGCCTGCACCGTTGGTTCGTCACCCAGCACATCATCGCCAAGGGGAGCCGCTCGCATCGCCTCCCACATCTGGGCCGTTGGGCGTGTCACCGTATCGCTGCGAAGATCAATCATCACGCGAGGGTAACCTCGATTTCGAGGGCTGATTTGCTCTGCGATCGCGAACAAGCGCAGATTCGTAAGTATCTGTTTCAAATAGAGTTATGCCGACTTCGGCGCGCTCTGCAACGCCGGTGAAATGACTTTCGAGTCCGTGGGCTTTTCCTCTCGGTGCCTCCCACGTCAGGGAGGGGATCAGGAGTGCTCGGAAGAAGCGTCGTTTCGCGCCGACCGAAATCAGTCACTCGCACCCGAACTGCCGATAGATCCTCACATTGCAGCGCATTTTTTCTCCGGCAACTTCCGCGTCTTTCCTCCTCGCTCTTCTGTTCCCTGCGTGCATCGCGTGGAGCGAGTTGGTCGTCGCGTCTGCGCAGGACGCTGCGAGGTCATCCGAAGAGGGTGGTGCGGCGGCGCGCCGCTTGTTGAAGCGGTTTGACTTTGAGAGCGCGGAGGAATTCCCAACCGAGATGCCTCCAGGCTTCTATCGCGTCTTGACGAGCGAGTCGGGGCAGCCAGGGTTTCCGCCCTTTGGGAGGGTGGCGCTTGTTCGGACGGAAGCAAGGAGCGTCGCTGGCGGGAACTCGTCGCTGACTCCGAAGGGACATTGGTCGCTCTCGTTTCAGTTGGATGGAGCGGCGATCGCCGTCGCGTCGTCACCCTCGCTCATTCCACTCACTCCACGAGCACGGCCGCACATCAGTGCAGTTGTGCACACGAGTGGTCTCACCTCCGCGGGAGTTCGATTCACAGCGCGATTCGTCGATGCTGCCGGAAATCCGATTCCAGGAGCGTGGTCTACGACTCCAGTGCGGAGTGAACACGGGTGGCGCAGAGTTGAAATGGAAATGGCGGAAGCGCCTGTTGGTGCCTCCGCCTTGACTGTCGAAGTTGCGATCATGCAGCCCGACGGTTCGGCTGGTGCAGATGGGCTTCCAGCGAGACGAGATGTCACGGGCACGGCGTGGGTCGACGACCTCGTGGTGTGGCAACTCCCGACCGCAGACTTTGCAGCGACCGACGAAGGGATTTTTCAAGCCACAACCGAGCCAACGCTCCATGTCGCGTGCCGTGACCCGATTGCGAAAGCCCTCTCTGTGCAAGTCGTCGTGCGCGATGTCGCTGGCGCGATCGTTGTGCGCAAAGTTCACGCGATGCAAAACGCGGAGGAACTGCATTTGTCGCTCGGCGCGCTTGCGCCGGGTTGGTACTCCGCGGACGCGCACTTCTTTGATGAGGAAGCGCGGATTGCGACGCGACGCGCGCAGTTCTGCGTTGTCGCTGAGGATGCATACGAAGCCAATCAACCGCCGCGATTCGGTGTGGTCTTTGCAGAGCGCGCGATGGAAGATCCTTCTCGAACGATCGCGCAAGCATCGCTCGCTCGCGCCGCGTTCGCCGTGTTGCCTATCTGGACTGGGGCAACGGACCTTGGAAGTTCACAATTGCTCGTGCACGATCTTCGCGGGCTCACGGAGGGCATGTTCGAGCGCTCCATTCGCCCGATGTTTCGAATCGCGGGTGTCCCATCATCACTTGCCACAGCCGAGAAGCTCGACACAACCCAAGTCATCGATCTATTCGCGGGGGATGACGCTCGCTGGAAAGGTGCGCTTGAGCCGTGGCTCATCGCGTTTGGCCAACATGTAACGCACTGGTTTCTCGGAAATGAGGCGCCTGATCCAGCCACGCCAGAGCTCGCTCCCAAACTCATGCGAGCGTCGAATGCGTTGCGCACATTCATCGCGGGACCCGCGATCGTGACGCCGTGGATGCCGGAGGAGTTGATGCCCTCGGCGATGGCGGATGAACTACGTGCGGCGCGGTCGTGGGTTGAATTGCCGCTCGCGCCAGGTTGGTCACTCAGTGCGGGTGAGACACCTCTCGCATCGCTGCCGCCTGCGGATCGACTGTTTGCGACGATCGAGCCACTCTCTGCGTCAACCGCGGAGTCTCAGTTTGAGATTGGACCTCGTGATGAAGCGATCGACATAGCGCTTCGCGCCATCGACGCATGGAAGGTTGGCATCACCTCGATTGCAGTGGATGCAGAGGTTAGGAGCGAGGTGCCTGGGCCATCCATCGGAGTCGCCGCGTGGCGACAAATCTCGACGCATCTTGGTGGCCGAACTTTTGTGACCGATGTTCCGCTTGGCGAAGGACTGCGTGGCGTCCTCGCAGATGGACCTCGCGGCGCTTGCTTGGTTGCATGGAACGAGTCTCGGAAAGAAGGCGCCACGCTCAACATCGCGTTGGGTCGTTCGGTCGTAACCGCGACGGACCTGTGGGGCCGAATGCAGCAGATCGCTCCCTCGGAAGATGGTCACGCGATTGCGCTCATGCGCGAGCCGATGTTCTTTGAGGGAATTGAGCGCGAGGTGCTGCAGTTCCGCGCGGCCGTGCGCATCGAGCCGAGGTCGATTGACGCGCGCCGCGCACCGCAACCGCTCAGCATCGTGCTGCGAAACCCGTGGAAGCATCAAATCAGTGGGACGCTGTTGTTGCCGCAGTTCGACGATGCGGATCTTGCACCACGCGCATTGCCATTCTCGATCCAGCCCTCGATGGAGGCGCGGCTCGAAGTCGCACTCGGCGTTCCGCGAAGTCGTCCCTCAGGCGAGGTTGATCTTCATCCGATCGCGCGCGTGTCGGGTGCCGAGGAGTACTCCATTCCGCTGAGCGCCGTTGTCGAAACGGGTTTCGAAAGGGTTTCCCTCGAGTCTTCTTGGCGACTGGCGAAGAGCGTGGAGAGTGATCGCATTGACCTCATCGTGACGACGCGCGTGACGAATGTGAGCGCGACGGCGCTCGATGTCGAGGCGTTCGCAGTGGCCGATGGTTACACGCAACACCGAAAACCGATTGAGGATCTCCAGCCCGGACAGACCGCGGTCCGCGTCTTTCACTTTCCCGGCGGCGCGCGTGCGTTGTCGGGCCGTGATGTTCGTGTTGGTGTGCAGGACAGCAATCTCGACGCGAGATTGCTCAAGTTGCTTCCAATCCCGCCGTTCGTTCCACCAAGCGCTGTCGTTGGTGTGGGAGACTCATGATGCCGAGCACTCCCTCTCCTGCCGCAGGCGCCGTTTCGAACATCGGCGTCAATATCGAACTCGAAGCCCCAACACTACTTGCCCGCAATCTCGCAGCGCTTGCGATTCGAAACCCAGAACTCGCAGAGCGGCTCGCGACTGTGAGCGCAGGGGATGTCACTTGGGTGACGGCGGCAGACGGGGGGCTTTCAGGTCTCTACGCCACGCAAACACTCGCGTCGCGTCATGCTCCACGCAAGGAAGCAGAGCAGTTCGCATCGCGAGTCGATCTCCGCGAAAAGGCGACAACAGTCATTCTCGGCTTTGGATTGGGGCATCATGTTGGAGCGCTTGCATCGCGGGTGAAGCGAAGTGGTCTCATCGTCGTCCTTGAGCCCGATTTCGCGCTCTTGCGCGCGGTGCTTGAGCGCATCGATCACTCCGCGTGGCTGTCTAGCGCCAATGTTTTCCTCTTTGATGGGAGTGAAGAGACGAGCGTCTTCGTGGATCGCCTCAGCGGTTCCGAAGCCGTGCTCACAATGGGCGTGCAGATTCTTGAACATCCGCCGAGCCGCGCGCGACTTGGCCACGCGCCCAAGAAGTTTTTGGAGTGCGTGACAGAGTTGGTACGCGGAGCGCGCATGACCGTTTCGACCGCGCTTGTGCGTTCGACGCAGACGATTCAGTCCGTGTTTCGAAACGCGCGGCCGTATGTCGGTGGCGATGGCCTCGCGCCGTTGAAGGGCATTGCGCAAGGCCGACTTGGCGTGGTGGTGAGCGCGGGCCCGAGCTTGCGGCGCAATCTTCATCTGCTTGCGCAGCCTGGCATTCGCGACCGATGCGTGATTGTCGCCGTGCAAACTGTCCTGAAGCCGCTCCTCAAGGAAGGCATTCGCCCTCACTTTGTGGCGAGTCTCGATTGGCACCGCATTTCGAAGCGATTCTTCGAAGGTCTCCAACCTGAAGATGTCTGTGACACCACGCTCATTCTTGATCCGCAAGCGAATCCAGTTGTCGCACACAGTTACGCTGGTCCCGTGCGCTGCATCGGGGCTGCGCACTTCGATAAGTTGCTCGGACCGCTCGCCAAACCAAAGGGCGACCTTCCCGCGGGAGCGACGGTGGCGCATCTTTGCTATCAGATTGCGCGATACCTCGGCTGCGATCCGGTGGCACTCATTGGGCAAGATCTTGGCTTTACCGACGGACTCTACTACGCGCGCGGCACAGCGATTGATGAGGTCTGGGCGCCCGAACTCAACCCGTTCAACACGATCGAGAATCTCGAGTGGACGCGCATCGTGCGCCACCGCCAGCATCTTCGGAAACTCGAGGATGTGCACGGGAGGCCGATCTACACCGATGCACAGATGGAGTCGTATCTGCAGCGCTTTGAGGGGTTCTTTCTGCAAGACAAGCGTCGCGGCTTGACAACGATCGATGCGACCGAGGGCGGTGTTCGCAAAGCAGGAACAGATATCGCCACGCTGTCGCAAACGCTCGCGCAGTACGCGTTGCTGACTAATCCAGAGATTCCGCCTCCACGAGCGGCGCTCGATCTTGAGCGCCTTGCGGCCGCGGCGAAGCGTTTGCGGCTCGTGCGTAAAGATGTGGAGGTCATTCAGCGCGCTGCGCAACGCACCGCTGAATTGCTGCCACAGCTTGTCGGCGATGCTCCGAAGGAAGCGCCGCTCGATCGCCTGTGGAAGATGCTCGATGCGGAGCGCGCGAAGGTTTCGGAGCGGATGGAGGCGTTCGGGCTGCTTGATGAGTACAGCCAAGTTGGTGTCTTCCGCCGAGCTCGGGCGGATCGTCGGATTCACTTCTCACAAGCGCTCACACCGGAAGCGACGCAGCAACTGCAATTCGAGCGAGATCTCGTGAATGTGCGATGGCTCGCAGAGACAGGCGTCGATTACATCGCGAGACTCGACGAAACGGTCGCGGCTCTCGAAACAACGGACTGCGCGAATGATGATTCCGATGATGAGGCAGCGACGACCGTGCGGGCGGAGCGACAGCTTGAAGCGAGCTTCAGTCATGCTGAGTCCAAAGCCGCGGAAGTTCGGGTCGCGTTCATCCTTCCGGTTGATCTCGAACGCAGCGGACTTCTCGTGACGCGTTCGCTTTCCGAGCCGTTGGCCGAGCGGCCCGTCTTGCAACGCACACTTGAGCGGCTGGGCACCTCGAAAGAGTGTGAGTCGATCGTGCTTCTCATTGCGGATGACGATCGGATCGAGGCGGAGGTGTTAGCACTCATTGATCGTGCGCACATTGGCCTCCCGGTGCATGTACACCGTTCCGGCGTCACGCCTTATGACCCTGGTCGTGAGGCGATCGCGACGGCGCGAGCGTTCGCTGATTCGAGTTGGCGCGGCGGTGTCGCTGGGATGACGGTGTATGACGAGTTGCGCTGCTCACGCGTCGCCGTCGAAGCGATGGATCGGTTTGCACTCACCGCTGCTGTCCTAGTTGCACCTGATTGGCCTCTCATTGTGGTGGAGGGCGCGGCAGGTTGTGACGATCTTGTGCGGCGGCACCGCGTTCGACCGGATCTCATGCACTTGGTCTTTTCGCAAGCTCCTCCTGGTCTATGCGGCGTTTTGTGTGATCGATCGACGCTGGAGTCGATGCGTGCTGGCGGTCGTCATGCAACGCTTGGCTGGATGCTTGGGTACGAGCCCACGCGGCCGCAGCAAGATCCGATTTCAAAGGACCTGTGCGTACAGATTCCGCAAGAAGTTCGCCGCAGTTTGATTCGCGCGACTGCTGACAGTACGCGGGGAACGCAGCAGATTCGCCGTGCGATTGAGCCGTTCCTCACACAGAGCGGCCGCTCGTTTCAAGAGCTTGAAGCGCACACGATTGTGAAGTTGCTCGAAGCGCAGGCAGATCAGGGTGCAGTGACATTGCCGCCCCAGCATCTGCTCGTTGAACTTTGCACGGGCCGTCAGCACTCAGGTCCATCAAGCCCGCATCGCCTTGGGAGCGTGCAGCGTCCGATCATGACGCGCAAGCGGTTTGATCGTCTCGTCGAACAGGCGATGGCGGCGAATGATATGGTGATGACCTTTGCTGGCGCAGGCGATCCGCTGCAGCACCCGGATCTCGCGGACTTCATCCGCGTTGCGAAACAGGCAGGTATTCGCGCGGTGCATGTGCGGACCGAGCTTCTCGCGCCGCGCGAAAAGATCGCGGCGCTCGTGGATGCAGGTGTAGACATCGTGAGTGTCGACCTACATGCGGATACGGCTGCGTGCTATCAACGAATGACGGGCGTGCAGCGTTTCGGCGAGGCGATTGGAAATCTCGAGTACCTCATGTCGCTCCGCACGCTTGTTTCGGGCGCGCCTGGTGCGGCGGCGATCTACACACCGTGGATCGTGCCGCGGCTGCAGCGCCGCGTCGAGAGTCTGGTGGATGTCGAGAGTTTCTTCGATCGGTGGCAGTACCTACTCGGCACGCCAGTGCTCGAAGGCCCACCCCCGCTCGACCCTACGGCGGAAGCTCCGTCGGACCCACTCGCGAGCGCGCGTGCGCCTGCTTGCGCGATGTTCCGTGAAGTGACGCGGCGAATGGTTGTGCACTCGGATGGAACCGTGCCGTCGAGTGAGCTCGACATCCGCGGCGATCACACTGCGGGTTTAGTCGATCGGACTTCGCTCTCGGAGCTGTGGCGCGACCTCGTTTCGCGCCGCCGCGCAAGTAAGCGCGAAGGACAACCGCATGCTGCCGACCTGAGGACATGGGCACCATGAGCGAGAGCAAAGACGTTGACGAGGTCATCGCAATCGTCATTGGACGAGCCGGCAGCAAAGGACTTCCACGCAAGAACGCGCTCTTGGTGGGCGGAATTCCGATGATTGCGCACACCATTCGCGCAGCCAAGCAAGCGAAGTGCGTCAGTCGCATCATCGTGAGCACGGATGGCACGGAGATCGCGGACATCGCGCGAAGTGAGGGCGTGCAAGTTTGCATGCGACCGGCGGAGCTTGCGCATGACACCGCGACGGTGGACAGTGCAGTGCGGCATGCTGTCGAAGCGTGTGCATCTCGTTCGCCCGTCGTCGTCATGCTCTACGGCAATGTGCCGGTCCGCCCCTGTGGTCTTATTGATCGAGCGGTCGAGATGCTGCGGTCGACCGGCGCGGACAGCGTGCAGAGTTACTACAGAGTTGGCAAGACGCATCCCTTTTGGATGTCGACATTGGACCTCGATGGTCGGGTGGGAGCGTTTGTCGAAAACCGAATCTATCGGCGCCAAGAACTTCCGCCGGTCTACATGCCTGACGGTGGAGTGATCGCCGTGACGCGCGAATCGCTCTTCACGACGCGCGAGGGCGAACCTCACGCCTTCTTCGGGAAGGATCGCCGCGGGATCGAAAATCCAGAGGGCGCCGTGATCGATGTTGATACTGCGCTCGATCTCGCCGTCGCAGAGGCCATGTTGTCTGCAGCAGTGAGTCTAGCGGTATGACGACGCATCCTTTTCACATCGGCGGCCGCACGCTTTGCCTCGGAGGCGCTCCATTCATCATTGCCGAGATCGGAGTGAACCACGATGGAGACATAGATCGCGCGCGTGCGCTCGTGCGTGCCGCGAAGGCGGCTGGGGCAAGCGCTGCGAAGTTTCAGATGTTTGACGCATCGATGCTGATGAGCCGGGATGCCGTCCTCGCGGTCTATCAGCGAGAGCAGGGTGCACGTGATCCACGCGAAATGCTCATGCAGCTGCAGCTCGCGCCAAAGGCTCTCGGCGAACTCGCGCAGGAGTGTCTTGATGGAGGGATCTATCCGATCGTCACTGTGTTCTCGTTGCCACTCGTCGCCTTCGCGGCCTCGCAGCCTTGGCATGCGTTCAAGATGGCGTCGCCCGACATCGTCAATCGACCGCTGTTACGCGCGATGGCGCAGCTCGATCGACCGCTCATTGTTTCAACAGGCGCGTCGAACCGCGAGGAAGTCGCGCAAGCGGCCCTGTGGCTCCGCGACATTGAACAGGTCGCATTCTTGCAGTGCACAAGTTCTTACCCGACGAGTGATGCATGTGCCGCTCTTGGGGGGATGCACGAGATCGCGTCGATCACTCGCCGGGTCGTTGGTTACAGCGATCACACACAGAGCATCGATGCGGGAGCCCTCGCGGTCGCGGCGGGGGCACACATTCTCGAGAAGCACCTGACCTACGACTGCGGCGCGACTGGTCCGGATCACGCGGCGAGCCTCAATCCAGAGCAGTTTTCGGAGTATGTTCGACTCGCGAATCGCGCGGCAGTGATGCTCTCATCACCGCACAAGCATCTACAAGATGTTGAGCAGGATGTTCGAAGTGTGAGCCGGCAGTCCCTCGTTGCTGCGCGTGACCTTCCTGTGGGTCATGTGCTGCAATCACAGGACCTCCTTTGTAAGCGGCCCGGCACTGGAGTTCCCGCGCACGCGTGGGACGCGACGATCGGTCGCACGATGAAGCGCGCAGTCGCCGCAGATCGAGTGCTGCACGCAGAGGATCTCGCGTGAGGCGCATCGCCGTCATCACCGGTACGCGCGCGGAGTGGGGGTTGCTTCGGTGCGTCTGTGACGCGATTCAGGCGCGCGCGGACCTTTCGTTGACCCTCTTCGCCGGTGGCGCGCACCTGCTCCCTCCCGCGAACACAATTGAAGAGGTTCGCGCGTGCTTCCCAGCACTCGTGCAATTCGAAATGCAGCGAATTGGTGAATCGGGTCGTCTCGCTGACGCCGCAGCACTCGGCAGGGGAACGCAGCACATCGCTGCGCTGCTCCAAGCGATGGCACCAGACATCGTGGTGGTGCTCGGCGATCGCATCGAGGCGTTTGCGGGTGCGTCTGCGGCGAGCGTCGGCGGAATTCGCGTCGCGCACATTCACGGCGGAGATCGTGCGGAAGGCGTTGCGGATGAGGCAATGCGTCACGCGATTACGAAACTGTCACATTTGCACCTTGCGGCAACGGCGGCGAGCGCTGAGCGAATTCGAAGGATGGGGGAACACGCAGCGCGCGTGCATGTGATTGGTTCACCGGCCATCGACGCGCTCGCCTCGACCTCTGCGCTCGGCGATGCTCGGTATGAGGAACTTGGTCGACCCGAGTTTGTCTTTCTTCTCCATCCATCGGGTCAATCTGCGACGGAGGAGTGCGCTCAGGCCGAGCGACTCATCGAGGTCGCTACATCGCGCGGTCGAACGCTGCTGCTCTCGCCAAACTCTGATCCTGGTCGTGAAGGCATCGCGCAAGCGATTGTTCAGCGCCAGTCCAAGCATCCCACGATGGTTCGCGCAGTGCCTCATCTCGAGCGTTCGGAGTTCATCGGGCTGCTCAAGCGACGAGACGTGCGTGCGATTGTCGGAAACTCGAGTGCAGGGCTCATCGAATGCGCGGCGCTTGGAGTGCGTGCATTGAATGTCGGATCGAGACAAGCAGGTCGCGAGCGTGCGAGCAATGTGATGGACGCTCCGAGCGAGTCCGTTGAGGGCATCGGTCGGGCGCTTGACGCACTGCTGCAGTCGACCCCATCAGCATCGCACCCCTATGGCGATGGTCATGCGGGTATGCGGGCCGCGACCGTCTTGGCAGCGGCTGATTTCGAAGTGCACTCGCTCGCGAAGCACAATGCGTACTGATGCGGTTTCGTCAGGCTACTCGTCGGCGCATCCGGCAACCTAGCGTTGCGAGGCCGAACAACGCAATCGCGCCAGGAGCGGGAGTCGGCGGCGTAATCTCGCCATCGCCATCCCACGGCTTGCCATCCTTGTTCACGATGTGCAATGGCGCTTCGCTTCCGCCTTTAATGAAGTACGCGTGCGTCTGTGGATCAAGGGCGTCTGAGAACAGCACCGCTGAATAGACATGACCAGCGAGCAGCGTGATGGCATTCCCAGCAAAGGTGGTTGGTGTGAACTGTTGCGTGAAATCGCCAGGCCCGAGCGTGACGGAGAGGAGATTGGTCGCGGTGCCAAAGTCCGAGTATTCACCCTCAAAGATGACGAAGTGGATGAGTGCAGTTGTCTGCTCGCCAATCTTCATGGTGAAGATCGCCCCAGAGATGTCCGCGATGTCTTGCGACACGGAGTAAGTCCAGTGCTGGGTGTGCAGGTAATCGCACTGCACTTGCGCACCGGTGTGTCCGGTTGATACGAAGATCGATGCCTGAGTGGATGCTGCGATCGAGCAAACAATCCCGGCGATGAGTACACGGCTGTTCATGAAATGCAAGCTCCCTATTCCAAAGTCTTGATCGCGAAACCCACGGCTGTTACCGCGACCACGCACACCCTGTCACACGCCATCCCGGGCGCAAGCGATCCATCGAGGGAGTGGTGCTGAAGCGGGAATGTGCCTGAGAGATTCAGCGCAGAAATCTGCGAAATCTGTCACTCGTGCACACGATCTTGTTTCTGATCGAGAAGCCAAACGCTCTCCGAGGCGCCGCTTGCTCACCCTTGATTCAAATGCTCCCTCAAACCTCAAACCTCCTGACCAGACAGGGAGAGTCTGCCCCGCGTTCCGAGGCGAACAACTCAATCGGTCGGAAACTCGCATAAGTTGTGAAAGGCGCACCTCTTTCCGGCGGGTGCGCCAAGCGGGATGGGCATTGGGTGCACAAAAACACCGCGCCACCATTGCATGGTGGCGCGGTGAAGAATCTCGAAGGGAGACGGTTGACTGCTCGGTCGCTTAGACGGCGCGGCGGCGGAGCCGGCATCCGAGCGAGGCGAGACCGAATAGCGCGATTGCGCCGGGCGCGGGTGTTGGGGGGGTGATTTCACCGCCGCCAGTCCAAGGCTCGCCATCCTCACCGACGAAGGCGAGTGGGGTTTCGCTTCCACCCTTGATGAAGTACGCCTCGCTCTGTGGATCGAGTGCCGAAGAGAAGAGCACGGCGGTGTAGGTGTGGCCCGCTTGAAGCGCGATTGGCGTGCTTCCGAACATCATCGCCGTGAACTGCGTGGAGAACACATTCGCGCCGAGTGTGACCGAGAGCATGTTCGTCGCGAATCCGAAGGCGGAATATTCGCCCTCGAAAATCACAAAACTGATGGACTCAGTGGTCTGGCTCCCGACTTTCATCGTGAGCAGGGCCCCACCGATATCACCGACATCCTGCGACACTGAGTAGGTCCAGTGCTGCGGATGCTGATAGTCACACTGCACTTGCGCGCCGGTGTGTCCGGTCGAAACGAAAACGGATGCTTGGCTCGATGCAACGATCGAGCACGCCACGGCGGAAGCCAACAAATACCTGTTCATGAAACTGGACTTTCGGTTTGAAATGGACCCACGGAACCTGACGGAAACTCCTCAAGGTCTAGCGCCTGTTGTTCGGGACGACCTCCTCGTCGCCGCGAAAGCGCAAGACCAATACAAACCCTCAACCCTCAAACCGTTTGCCGTCCATTCCGTCCGCGGAAACGGTCACGAAATCGACTGGGGGCAAGTGAAGCGCATGCCCCATGCACGGACGTGCCCCTTGACACATTGTTGTTGTGCGCGCCATCGCTTGCGCAATCGTTACAGACCAACATGTGAGTTCTCATTCGCAGCTTCCTCGATGACTTCTTGCGTGCAGCATGTCGATGAGGAATGCACAGAGCCAATGCATGCGGGTGTTTCTGCGCATGGATTGTGTTTGTCAGGAGGTTCGAGAGGTATGCAGGGATCTGCCGCAAACGAAGTAACGCCAGATGCGTCGCACATTGCGGCAGCCGCGGTGAAGCAGGTTTCGCACATCGCGACGCTTCCCGAAGTGACGATGGGGATCATCGAACTTGTCGAAGACCCGAAGTCGAGCGCGCAGGATCTCAATCGGCTCATCGGCAATGACCCGGCGCTTTCGGCGCGCATTCTCAAGGTTGTGAACAGCGCGTTCTACGGACTTCCGCGGCAGATTGGATCAATCAACCGCGCGATTTCGCTCCTCGGACTCAATGCGGTCAAGAACATCGCCATCGCGGCGAGCCTCGCGAAACTCTTTCGCGGCGGCGCCCTGAGCGATCGATTTGATGCCAAGGATCTTTGGACGCATTCCATCGCTGTCGCAGCAGCCGGCAAGGTGCTCGCGAAGGAAGCGCGGATGTCGAGCGGTGACGAAGCGTTCCTCGCGGGGCTCATCCACGACATCGGCGTGATGGTCGAGCTGCAATCCGATCGCGTGAAGCTCACACAGGTCTTTCAGAACATGCAGTACGGCGCCGACGGCGAACCGCTCATCGACTTCCGCCTCGCCGAACGCGCGGCATTTGGTGCGGATCACTGTCACTTCGGCGAAGCGCTGTGCGATGCGTGGAAGTTCCCCCGTAGCCTCGCCCTCGTGTGCGGCCATCATCATGATCCCGCGCAACTCCCGCACGACCAACGCCAACTGCCGTGGATCATCTTCATCGCGGAGCGGCTCGCTGCAGGAAACGGGGGATTCACAAGTGACCTCTATCCGCGCGAGATCCCAGCGGATGCACTCGAGGCGGCGCGCCTCACCGCGGATCAGCTCGAGTCGTGTCGCGAACAGATCGCGGAATCGCTTGACGAGGCGCAAGGTCTTCTCGCGGGTTAGTCGCGCCTCTCAGTTCAATCCGATACCACGGTCACTCGGGGGCGGCGTTCGAGCCGCGGCTTTTCGTGTTGTGGAATCGAGCGTGGCAAGTTCGCTCAGAATGAAACGCGCTCGCTCGCGCAAACTTGGTTCGGCAAGCAATCGATATCGCTGATCGTCGCCGTTGGCGAGGAGTGATCCAATCTGTTCAAGAAGCAGTTCAGCTGGGAACTTCTCTTGCGCGAGCCAATCCCGAATCTGATGAAATGCATCGGAGCGACGGAGTTCTCCGTGTTCCATGTGTTTCAAGATCGCCATGCGCAGCGCACGAATGGTTCCGAAGTGTCGATGGAGTGACTCAGTAGGGCGAAGAAACGCGCGTGCGTAGAGCCGCGGGGCCGCGGCCTCTTCTATCGCCTCAATGCGAGCACGACAAATGCCTTGCACAAGCACTTCATGGCGGCCATCATCAAGTCGACGGTGCTCAAAGATCTTCCCTACGCACACGAAGCGGCGAAGTGCTGGCTCCTTCGTCGTCGCACAACTTCCGAGGGCGACTCGTTCGCCCTGCCAGTACTTTGGTGCGTAGGACGCGATCGCGATGGGAGAGGCGGCGTGAAGTGCTCCGCCACCTTCCTCGATGCACGCTTCGATCATTTGGCGATAGCGGGGTTCAAAGACGAGAAGTCTTTCGACGACATGCGGCAGGAGCATGACATGCGGCAACGAGAACACCGCGAAGGGGCGGTCGAAATTGATCTCGATGTCGTGCGCCATCGTGTTGGGACTCTAGCTTGCGAATGAGAGATGAATCGCGAGGAATTCGAACAGCAGAACGATCAGCGTCGGTCGAGATCTGCGTTCCACGCGATGCGGTCCTTCGCGAATCGCGCAAAGAGAGGCGCAGGGTCGCCCTCGAGTCGAATCGAGGTGATCTGTTCGTCCTTCGTTATGTTTTTCGCGACGGTGATGCCTTCAACGATAGTTGCGAAAATCGGGAAATCGAGATTCCAGCGTTCTTGCGCTTTGACCGTGAGAAAGAACGTGGTCGGTCGCACGGATTGATTCGCGCCATCGGCGACTTTCGCCATGCCGACCATACCGCCCTCATTAAACAGAAGGTCTTTCGAGTACTCCGGTCGCAAACTGTACGACGGCACACGCGCACCGTCGACGCCATTGGTCTGCCGCACGACGAAGGTGTGTCCGGTCCACCGCGCTCCGTCGTAGTACTTTCGCTCGACGAGATTCGCGAAGTTCGCGCAGAGTCGAGGAGCTCGCGTGACTTCAAACTTGATCTTGACGCGACCTGACGCTGTTTCAATGATCGCGAACAAGTCTCCCTGCTCGAGTGCAGGTGACGCTTGCGCTGGAAGTGGTTTTTCAGTTTTCTCAAGCGGCGGAGGCGCGGGCGCGCTTGTACCGCGCGGTTCTACAGCGCTCGGCGCGTCGCCGCATCCGAGGACGAAGAGGCACGCGCCAATTGCGGAAACTGCGAGAAGTCGAAACAGGATTCCGTCGAGTGCGCGCATAGCGAGTGCATTATGGAGTGGGTCGCTTCCGACTGCCACGCGAGCGACCGCGATCGACGACAGGTGGAGAGTCACTCGGAGATGCGGATTCGGTTCCCTCGCCGATCGCTGCATCGTCCTTGGCGCCGTCGCTGTTGCCGGGAATCTCTGGAGCGCGAACTTGCAGTACCTCTGGATCGGCGAGCCCTGCTGCGGCCGCCGCGTTGAGCAGTCCGTCGTGCGTAAACGCATCTGCTCGGTCGAGGGAAGTGAGCGCCTGCATCGCGTCCTCAAGCTGCGGACGAAGCGAAATCGCCTCGCTGGCGAGAATGCGATCGAGCGTGCGCACGCTTTCGCGAACGACCGCGCGTCGTTTCGCTTGCACGGCGAGCGTGTTCGCTTGATGTCGAAGTCGTTGTTCGACGAGGGCAGGGTCGTTCGCCATGGCGAGTGCGAGGGCGCGGTCGGACGAGTTTGCGGCGGCGCGAGTCAGAGGCGCGAGCCGTTCGATGGTCGAGAGCAGTACCTCCGTCATGGCGCTGGCGTCCTGAGGCGTCACGAGCGGCGAACCCGTAAAGACATCCACGAGTTTCCGCAGCATCCGCTCCTCTTCATCGATCTCCGGATGCGTGCGTTCGATCCAAAGGCGAGGGAGACGAAGCCCGAGTTCTTGCGCAAAGCTCTTGCGGAGAAGTTCGACCCAACGAGCGTTGAGATCGCGCAGCGAGAACTCGCTCTCAGCCTCCTTGATGTCAAGCAGATCAAGCTCACTCTCGATGAGGGACGCCTCATCCCGAGACTTGGTGAGCTTCCATTCCGGACCGAGCTCGACGAGCAGCGTTGCGCGCTCGGCCTGGATCGCGCGTAGAGCGGTGCACCGCGCATCAAGAGCGGTGTTGAGTTCGATGGCGTACTTTCGAGTCATCACGCCGAGCGGCGATTGCGGGTCGAGCTTTGGAACGATGGCCGAAATGAGTTCTCGCAGGTCGATCGCTGCTCCCGGAATGCGAGTCGCCGGTGGCGTTCGCGCCGTTGCGCGAGAAAGCAGAAACTCCTCAAGTGGAATGCGGCGAGCAGGCTCGGATCCATTTCGAAGCACTTTGAGGATTGGCTCCTCGATGCCGCTGAGAGTGGCGAGAAGAGCATCGCGTTGCTGGTGGAGCGCGACGAGCTCAGGGGTGTAGCGAGGATCAAAGGAATTCGATCGCGCGTCGTATCTGAATGCCGCGGGGAGCAGTGTGGCGATCGACCGACCCAGTTTCTTTTCCACCTCGGCGCGCTGCGTGTTCGCGAACTCAATCTGTTCATCGAGGACCGCGCGATCTTGCTCGCTCAGACCGAGCGCCTTGGCGAGTCGGTGATACTCCTCGATGGGAGTCGCGGCTGGAAGAAACTGCTCTCGGAGTTCTCGCTCCCGATTCTCGCGCTTCGCGTCATCGTCTCTCGGTTTGATTATCGGCGTGGAAGCAGGCGCAACCGCCTTCGCTTCGGGAGCGGCTGCACTCGAGGGAGGCGTTGAGCGCGTGGCATCTTGGAGCGCGGGAAGCGCGCTCAGGACAATCGCGACGACGACGGGTGTTGCAACAATCATCGATGCGGGGTTGAGGATAACCGCCCTCGGTGTACGCCTACCTCAACTTGCGGCTTCAAATTGGTAGTATTTCCGCTTACGACGCGCACCTCGCATTGTGCGCGCGTTGGGAGTACTGAACATGGGTGGTGGTTTCGCAATTGGTTCGTTTCTGTGCTGCGGCGTTGTAGTCGCCGTGCTTCTCGTCGTCGGCCTTTGGCTCATGGGTATCTACAACGGACTGGCCCGACTTCGCGTTGCGGCGCAGGCTGCGTGGAGCGGCATCGATGTCGAACTGAAGCGTCGGCACGATCTCATCCCGAATCTCGTGGAAACGGTCAAGGGCTACGCGGCGCACGAACGCGGCACGCTTGATGCGGTCATCAGCGCGCGCGCGAAGGCGGTCAGCGCGGGACCCATTGACTCCAAGATTGCAGCCGAAGGTGAACTCACGCAAGCACTTGGTCGACTCATGGCGATTGCCGAGGCGTATCCTGACCTCAAGGCCAACACGAGCTTCCTTCAGTTGCAGGGCGAACTCGCGTCAACCGAGGATCGCATTGGTCGTTCCCGAGTTGGATACAACGGCGCGGCTGGTTCGTTCAACACGACGGTCGTGGTCTTCCCGAACAATCTTGTTGCGGGCATGTTCGGCTTTTCGAAGATGGCGTTCTTCGAAGTCGACAATCCGGCGGAGCGCAACGCGCCGCAAGTCAAATTCTGATGTCCAGCACGCTCTTGTTCGCGATAGAGGATGTGGCATCCTGCTTTGCCGGCGGCGCTGGGGTGATCGGGGCCATCGGGTTCGTTGCGCTACTGATCTATCTTGTCACCAAGCAAACGAGACTCCGTCGTGAACGCGTAGAGGCGCTTGAGAAGCTCGCAAACGACCTCGGTCTCGGCGGACCGGGAATTGGTTGGTATGAGGGATTCGACGAAACTGCGCCGGCGGGGAAGTTTGAAGACTTTCAGGTCGGTCACTCCCGTGGCGCAACTTGGGTGCGAGGAAGTTCCATCGACATCCATGGCATTTGCGCGGATCTCGTCCTCGCTGACTACCTCTACAAAGTGACGAGCACGTACGGGAAGAGGAGGCGCACCGTCACGCATGAGTTCTCATGCCTGATGTGGAGTCCGACGATGGGATTGCCGGAGCAACTCTCCTTGCGCGAAGAGGGATTTTTTGATCGCATCAGCGCGCTCATAGGCATGGATGACATCGACTTTGAGTCGAGTGAGTTCAGCAAGCGATTTCATGTCAAGTGCAGTGACGAGCGCGCCGCATACGATCTCTTTGACCCGCGGATGATGGAGTGGATGCTTGCGACCGCGCCGCCAAGTCTTGACCTTCGGTCAGGCACCTTCCTCTTCCGAGGAGCCGGAATGTGGAGCGCTGAGGAGTTTGCGGGCATCCTCCGTTGGATCGGTGATTTCATTCAGCACTTTCCGCGACACTTTGTTGATAGCCGTGTCCCAAAGGAGGACGCTCTCAAATGGGAAGCCAGCTTGCACAAGTAGAACCCACTGTCGTCGTTGGAGTTTGCGCGTGCGCACTGATCCTCGTTCCCGCGATCTGGATCGCGGTGGTCTACAACGGGTTCGCGCGACTCCGCCAAACCATACGCGAGAGTTTTTCCGGCATTGATGTCGAGCTCAAGCGCCGCCATGACCTGATTCCGAATCTGGTGCTCACCGTTGAGGGATACGCCAAGCACGAGCGCGAATCGATCGAAGCCGTTGTTCATGCGCGCACGCGTGCCATGGCGCCGCACGCGAGCGCGATTGACACGATTTCCTCTGAGCAGGTGCTAGGAAAATCGCTCGCGCGACTCATCGCGATCGCCGAGAAGTACCCAACCCTGAAGGCCGACCAACACTTTCTCGAGTTGCAGCGAGAGCTCTCAGTCGCGGAGGATCGCTTGGCCGCGTCACGCCGCTTCTACAACAGTAATGTGCGGGAGATGAACGCCAAGTGCGCGAGCTTTCCGACCAACATCGTCGGAGGTATCTTTGGGTTTGAGGAGGTGCCGTTCTTTGAACTCGACTCGCCGGCAGAGCGCAGCGTGCCGCGCGTCTCCGGCCCTTGACGCCCCGCGCCGCCCCGCGTTGACGGCGCCCACAACTTGACCCCTCGTTCGACAAAAACGGCTGCGGTACCATCGCCGGTATGGCGAAGGAACGCATCGTGACTCGCAGTCAAACCGCGAGTGACTCCGCAACGGAAGGCGCGCACGCCGTCCGAACATCTCGTGCGTCAGATGCGTTTGTCGCCGAGATACGTCCGAAGCGCTTGCAAGAGTATGTCGGACAGAAGGAGCTCATCGAGCGACTTCGGATTGCGATTACCGCGGCAAAGAAGCGTTCAGACGCGATGGAGCATGTGCTACTACATGGTCCGCCTGGCCTCGGAAAGACGACTGTGGCGCATGTCATCGCGGAGGAGATGGGTTCGCGCGCGTTCGTGACGAGTGGTCCCGCACTGACGAAGGCGGGCGATCTCGTGGGCACGCTCACAAAGATGCAGGCGAATGATGTGCTCTTCATCGATGAGATTCACCGACTTCCGGCTGCAGTGGAGGAGTACATTTATCCAGCGATGGAGGACCGTCGCATTGACTTCACGCTCGACAGCGGCATGCATGCAAAGGTGGTGACGCTCAACCTCGAGCCGTTCACGATGATTGGCGCAACAACCCGTGCGGGGTTGCTCACCAACGCGCTGCGTAGTCGGTTTGGCATCGCGCATCACCTCGAGTTCTACGGCGAAGCTGACCTGCAGCGAATATTGCGCCGCGCCACCGGCATTCTCTCGATGGAAGGTGTCGACGACGAAGCGCTCGCGGCAATCGCGCAGCGCAGTCGTGGCACTCCTCGCATCGCGATTCGATTGCTGCGACGGGTGCGTGATTACGCGCAGGTCATGGGCAGCGGTCATTGCTCCACAGAGAGCGTCGCGAAAGCGCTCGCACTCGAAGGGGTTGACGCACTTGGGCTCGATGAACTTGACCGCAAGTATCTTCGCGTGATCGCGCAAACCTATGGTGGTGGACCAGTCGGCCTTGAAGCGATTGCGGCGACGCTCGCGGATGATGCTGCGACCCTCGAAGACGCGATCGAGCCGTATCTGCTTCAGATTGGATTTCTCGCGCGCACACGACAGGGTCGATGTCTGACGAAGGCCGCGTGTGAGTACCTCGGCGTCGAGTGGAAGAGTGAAAGCCTTTTCAACTAAACGGCGCGTTAGAAGCCGCGAACCGGTCCGCCGAACCCATTCGGGTTTGCATTGCCTTGCGCTGGAATCGACATCGAAAGTCCGAAGAACGCTTGCTCTTCGATCTTGTCGTAGCCCGCATTCACATTCAATCGGAAGTCGGGGAAGGAGCGCGAAAGTGAGCCAGAAACCGCGCGGAGGTCTTCATAAACGAAGTCGTACTGCGGACTCACGGCGATGAGGTACTTCTGGCCGACGCGGTAGAGCAGCCCGAGTTGCAGCAGTTCACTATTGGTTGGTGCGATGTATCGGTACTCGATGTAGGTCGATAGCGACGGATCATGTCGCATTTCAAGCCCAAGCGAGCCAAGCGCGAGGTTTGGAAGCAGCCCGCCGTTGTTCGTGACATTGACCTGATCTTCGAGGAGATAGGTTGCCGTGCCGCCGAGTGTGAGCGCGTCGCTCAGCGCCCATGTCATGGTGCCATACGCATTGCTTCCCCACTGGGAAAGTTCAGGTCGCCACGAATAGAACTGTGGGATTGGTGATTGCGCGTATTGGAGTGGGTTGGTTGTATCGGCGGTTTGAAACTCACTGCCCGTGTCGTTGAGCACAACACCCGTATCAAGCTTGACCCAGTTCACGCTCTGCCATGCACCAGGGCCGCCTCGTTGCGTTTGGAGAGTTTGTCGAAGCCCGAGTTGGACGGCCGCTCCGCCAGATTCACCTTCGATGATCTGGTCGTAGACCGGCATGCTGCCGTTGCTCACAGTGTCGTAACCAGCCCAAAGCGTGCTGTAGGGTTCGAGAATGTGTCGCAGCCGATAGATGTCGAACATCTTGCTCTGCGCGGTGTCATCAATGCTCGTAAAGCGTGCGCTCATTCGCGCGCCGACAGCGAAAAGGGCGCGCAGGTTTGAAGCGTCTGCGGAGTACTGAGTGAACTCGTCTCCAAAGTACCCAGTGCCGTCAGCAGAAATGAAGGGCGTGAAGTTCGCGGTCTCGCTCGAGAATGGAGTGCTGAATTCGTGGCGGGTGTAGAGCCTTGAAACCCAATTGTTCTGGTACCCCGCATTCTCATACGCGCTGAAAATGTCGGTGTTTGAGGTTGCGAGTCCTGGGAACGCCGCGGCGTACACACCAAGCGAGTTGGGCGTACCAGCGGTTGCGTTCAGGCTCATCACGCTCGCGGACCAAGTTTGCGTCCAGGTGAGCCAGTCGAGTGGCTTGTCGCCATATCGGGAGTAGTCGAACTCTGGAACCTTGTCGACGAAGTATCCACGGCTCGCGAGGAGGTAGGAGTTGGAGATGAAGTCGTTGAGGTCGTACTTCATCAAGAACGAGACAGAGGAATTGTCGGCGGTGTCGGCGAAGTAGACGCTTGTCTCGTATTCACGCCGCTGGTCGAAGTCTCTTTCGCGCCAGGTCGTGACAAAAGTCTCGTCGCTGATCGCACTCAATTGCGCTTGCATGAATGCGTCATCTGAAAAGTCGGCGGTGTATTCACCATCAAGGATGCCGCGGAGCGCCGCGTCTTGTTCGACTTCAATACCAGCGCTTGTGAGATCGGTTCCGCCGAAGTCGTAGAGCGCGTATGCGTCGAGCTTGCCGACCTTCATGTTCTCCGAGAGCCGAAGCACGGTTCCGACGCCGGGACCTCGCTCGGTAAATGCTTCAACGGTCAGCTCCGCATCAAGCCCGTCCACCGGTTCAACCGCGAGCAGCTGCATCAGGTCCCACTCCGTGGAAATCTGCAGTCCTTTGTATTCCTCGTAACTTGTCTTGATGCCGCGAATCGCGGGCGTGGTCACGGGGCCTTCAAATCCGGGAAGCGGAAGCACTCGCTTGCCGCCGACTTGGATCGCAGCGCCCTCGCTTCGCACATACATCCCGCCGCCTTCTTCGTCGGTTTGCTTTGTGACGGTGACTTTGTCGACGCCAATAGAAAGGTGTGGCGTGAAAAACTCGCTCGTCGAGATCGTCGCGAAGTCAGACTGCCATTCATCAGCGGCGACTTGGCGAAGTTCCGCAGCGCGCGCGTAGAGAGGAAGATCCGTTCGTCGGCGATCATAGGTGCGGAGCACCGCATCGATAATCATGGCCCGATTGGAGGCGAGGTCGTAGTAGATTTGCGCACCGCGAATCGAGTACAAGCCGTCGGTCGCTTGCACCGCACCTTCAAGATAGATGCCCGCGATCTGATCGGCGTTGAGTGAACGCGAGTTGCTCCGTAACGAAGCGAATGCTCCTGGAGCAAGGAAGATGACGCCGCGCTCCGCGCGCAATTGCATGGTCTGGCCCTCGCGAGACGCACCGGTGGCGTATTCGAGTTCGACATGCCCAGTCAGCATGATTCGATCGGATTGCTCCTCAACGGCAAGCGAGTTTGCGGCAAACGAAATCGTTCCATCCGGTTGAAAGATTGGAAGATCGACGCGCGGCCTCGCGAGTTCAATGCTCGTGGGAAGACCATCCTCACTTGCCACCGGTTGCGCCGTTGCATCACCGCCTACTCGGAGTGGTGGGTCGACGGGATGCGCGGCGATGTCGAGGGTCGGCTGACTTGAGAGTTGGCTGTTGCCCGCCGCGAGTTTGCGAAGGTACGACGCAAGTCGCGTCTCGCCAGCGCGTAGAAACGCGTCACTCCGCGGTGCACTCTCTTCATCGAGCACCAGCGCGACGCGAGTTTCGCCAAGGTATGAAGCCGTGATGAGAAGATTCCTTCCACTCGCACCGCTCCCTGCGCGTCGCGTCGGTTCGTCGGCGCGTTCAAACCAGGCAGCAACCTGGGTCACCACTCCCTTTGAGGTCGGCAGTCGGTTGATCCACACCAGCGCCTTCTTCGAAGTGATGTGATACGCGCCGAGTTTGAATCGCACTTCTCCTTCAAGAAGCAATCGCTGCGTGTCGTCGACCTTCCATCGGTGCGCTTTGGTCGCGGAGAGGCTCAGCGCGCCCTCGAGCGGCTGACTCGGAATGACGAATCCGCCGAGTTTCTGGCCGTTGATCGCGATGTGTTGCGTCGGCGCGGTCGAACCGCTTTCCGACACTTGCGCGCTTGCCCCTTGCGCGCCCAACCACAAGTGCGCGGAATGAAAGGCGAGAAGAAGCGTCGCAATGCGTTGCACGGGGCGAATGGTAACTCAGGAAACCCTTATCCGATTCAACGCCATTTTGGTGGAGCGTCTGGTGCCGGAACCAAGCTGCGAAGGACAGCCATCGCGCCAAATCCAAGTGACGCGACAGTGGCGAGGAGCGCCGCTTCCACAGCGAGCCCGGCCGCCAGAAGCCACGCCGAAGCGGTCATCGCACGCCAGAGCGCGCCGCGGCGGTAGATGCGATCGCCGCGCTTTCGGTGTTCGTCGCCTTCGCATTTCACACGCGCCGCGAAGTGCAAGTAGATGCAGCCCGCGACAAAAATGCTCGCGGGGAGGAGCGACGCTTGCCAAGTCATACCGCTGGGGAGGAACTCGCGACTTCCACTCGATTCGTAGGTCGCCGCAAAGGTCGCGGTGAGCATCAGTAGTACGCCAAGCACGAGGAAGAACTTTGCGCGGGGCGTGAGTTGGGGCCGCTTCCCTTCCACCATGTATGCGGCGGTGGCTGTCGCGATCGATTGGAGCATTGCGACAGCAAGTATGATCGCGTATGGAAAGTTCCCGTTCGGAACGAGCATGCTGATGCCAGTCAACGCGCCGAAGAGAACCAATCGAGCCGCCGGTACGTACTTCGCGGCAGCGTCATAGATCAAGATCGCCAGTGCGAGGAGGAGCGCAATCGCTGTCGCGCGCGATCCAAACCCGAGCGCTCCAAGGATGCCGCAAAGCAAGCATCCGCTCGCGAGCAGCACTGCATCGCGTGGAGGAAACAGCCCGGCAGGTATCGGTCGTTCAGGTGAGAGCGCTCGATCCCGTTTCGCATCGAGCAGGTCGTTGAGCACGCATCCAAAGGTGAAGAAACCAGCGGCCATAAGCGCGCTCGCCGCAAGGGCGAACCACAAGGGCAGGACCTCCGCGCCGGTTTCAGAACCGTTTCCGAGCGCGCGCGTGAGCAAGACGACGAGCCACACATCCGCGACCGCACCTAGCGCAACGCTCGCGCGCGTGAGACGCGCCGTCGTAAGGATGCTCAGCAGGACCGGCACGCCATGAGCGTACCACTCTTGCGACCGACAACGCCTACACTCTGCCCCCTCATGCGCACTTCCGACCAATCCCCAATCGACGCCTCGGGCTTACGGATTGGCATCATCACGAGCCAGTATCACGGCGCGATTTGCGAGAAGCTCCAGAGCGGTGCGCAGGCGTGCTTTCTTGAGGCTGGCGGGCATGCATCTGATCTCTTGCTCGTGTCGGCGCCGGGTTCGTTCGAACTCATCGCGATCGCTCGCACACTAGCGATGCGGCCCGATCTTGACGCGGTGGTGTGCTTGGGCTGCGTGTTGACTGGAGAGACGCGGCATGACGAATACATCTGCGAGGCTGTTGCGAACGGACTTGGACAGATCGCCGCGTCGATTGGGAAGCCCGTCGCGTTTGGCGTCTTGACTTGTCCGACGATTGAACACGCGCAAGCGCGCGCTGGTGGCGCGAAGGGCAACAAGGGTGCTGAAGCGATGCGCGCGTCTATTGCCGCCGCACGCAGCATTCGAGAGGTGCTTGAACTCCCACTCGGAAGGGCAGCTCGATGAGCGAATCGAGCGCGAAGGGTGGCAAGCAGCAGAAGCATCGCTCTGTCGCTCCGCTGAGACGCAGTGCAGTTGCTGCGCTGTACCAGTTCGATGCGGGTGGCGCGAAGGACCTCGACGCAGTGCGCCTTGGTCTTGAGGAGTTAGAGTTGTTCGAGGCCGACGCGCGCGACGCGGAACTTGTCGAAGCGCTCGAATCGGATGCGCTCGACACAGAAACTTCCACCCGCCGCGCGCTCGACCCTGAAGCGGCGCGACACCGAAGTGAAGCGATCGAGGCTGGTTTAGCGCTGGCCGCGATGGCGTGGGAGTTTCGCAAGGAAGCGGACGCTGACATCGCGAAGTACGCCAAAGAGTGGCCCGCGCATAGGCAGCCCATGCTCGATCGCGCCATCATGCGACTCGCGTGGTATGAACTCATGCATGGCGAAGGCCGTCCGAATCCGCAAGCCGGATCGGTCGCAACCGGACCAAGCGCAGCCGCGCGGTCCAATGCGGCGCGCGTGATCAATGAAGCCGTGGAACTCGCGAAGCGTTTTTCCACCGAGAAATCAGGCGCGTTCGTGAACGCGATCCTCGACCGCATTCATAACGCTCGCCTGCCTCAAGCAAGCAGCGGCGCCAAGTAAGGCACAGAGCATCGCTATGGGAATCTTCCGCGCTGCACTCGATCTCGTTCGTAAGGGTGTGGAGAAGACCGCATCCGTGTTCGGAGCACAGATTCGCTCGCTGTTGAAGGGCAAGCGGCTCTCGAACGAACTGATTGATGAGATTGAACGCCGACTCATCGGCGCCGATGTCGGGATCAAAGCAACGCGCGAGATCATCACAGGACTTCGAAGTGACTTCGCGGCCGGACTCGCACTCACGGGCGAAGACGCAATCTCGTACCTCAAGCGCGCATTGAAGAGTCGATGGACGAGCGAATCGCTTGCGATTGCAACCGCGACGCAAAAGCCTACTGTGATTCTCGTGTGCGGCGTGAACGGTGTTGGAAAAACCACAAGCGTTGCAAAGATTGCCAAGAGTTTGAAAGACGATGGACGCACGGTGTTGCTCGCTGCCGCAGACACATTTCGTGCGGGAGCTGTCGAGCAACTTGCGATTTGGGCGCAGCGGCTTGGCGTCGAACTTGTTCGAGGCAGGGCGGGTGCGGATCCGGCGGCGGTTGTGTTTGATGCGGCGGAGGCAGCCGTCACTCGAGGCGTTGATGTTCTTCTCGTCGACACGGCGGGTCGACTCCATACGCAAGACAACTTGATGCGTGAGCTCACGAAGATCAAGCAAGTCGTCGCGAAGAAGATCCCGAGCGCTCCGCACGAGGTGCTTCTCGTGCTAGATGCGACAAGTGGACAAAACGCGATCGCCCAAGCGCGCGCCTTTGGAAACGCGGCGGGCGTCACGGGCATTTTTCTCGCAAAGCTCGACGGGACGGCGCGGGGAGGAATCGTCGTCGCGATCCGCGATGAACTCGATGTACCAGTCAAACTCATTGGCGTCGGAGAGCGGCCCGAGGATGTGCAGCCCTTCGACGCGGATCGATTTGTTGAAGCGATGTTTGACGAGTGATTCTTCTAGCCGCATTCGCAGGAAATCCTGAAATCGGATTGGGGGTCGGCAACCACGAGCCACTACGATGCACTGCTGATCGCTACTGCGCTGCGCTTCGCTTTCACAGTTTCTCATACTTTCGCATGCTGCTTTTCGAGCCGACCAACCCTCGTCGTGCCTTCACGCTCATCGAAATGCTGGTCGTGATCGCGATCATTTCGACGCTGCTTGGAATCCTCCTCCCCTCGCTTTCCGCCGTCCGCCGAGAAGCAGATAGCGCTGCTTGCGCATCGCAACTACGACAGGTCTTCGTGGGACTTGAGTCCTACCGACGACTGACGAAAGAACTCATTCCGATTTGCGACTTTCTGCCGGCCGCCACGCCCGAAGGCCCCGTTGGTGGACTTCCGGAGTTGCTCGATGGGTTCATTGATCGCGACTGCAAATGTTGGTTCTGTCCGGGTGACATGGATGAGGATGAGTCGATGTCGACGGGGACGAGCTACTTCTATGTGCCAGGGTTGCTGCGATATTCGCCGCAGATTCAGTTGCAGTCCGCGCAGCTCGCGTTCTTGCTTTCCCAAGACGCATCCATGTCCGCGCGCATGAGGGAACGCCGCCGCGTCGAAGCCGAGGCAAAACTCGTGACGAGTTTTTATCTCTCGAATCCGAAAAGTTTCGCGTTGATCACCGACAGCCAAGATCGGCACGCGATCGGTGATCGGGTTCCGCGCAATGGTGTGTATCTTGATGGAAGCGTGCGAGCGGTGACGGTAGAGACTGAAGTGGCGCAGGACTAAGCGTTTTGAGCAAGAAGGCACGACATGAGCTTGACTGACACGCTTGCTGAGTACCGCATCCGCCTCAACGAAGGCGCGTTGGACTTTTTCGACGAGCATCGGCGTCGCATCAGAGTTGCGGCGACTGCGTGCGCGATTCTGCTTGCGGTTGGTGGCGGCGTGTACTGGTGGACGAACGTTCGATTTCGTCCACCCCCATCGATCTTTGATTCGCCGGTTGATGATGTGTTTGGGTATCTCTCGTTGTCTGACTTCTCGAAGCTTCCGCTTGACGAGCGACTTGAGTTTCTTCTGAGTCTGGCCGACCGATTCCGGAATTTCAGTCAAGGAGATTCTGCTGCTGCTGCTGCGTTCTTGGCTGGTCTCGCCGGACCTGCCCGCGAACAAGCGACGCAAAATGTTCGCCTCCTCGCAAAGGACATCCTCGCACAGGGCGCGTCTGGCTACTTCGAACTTCCTGAGGCGCAGCGTGGAAAGTACATCGACGAATGGCTCTTGAAGTGGATGAAGACCGGCGAGCGCATCACGACAGGCAAAGAGCGCGAAGGCAGTGATGATGAGCGATTGAAGGACCTCAAGGACGACGCAAAACGTGGAGAAGCACGCCGCACTGAGCGGTTCGGAGGTGGGGGTGACGGCGAAGGCCCTTCAACAAACACGATGCCGTCGCTGTCGGGTGAAGGCGCGACGCGCTTCCTCGACTTCTGGGGCAGTGATGTTGAGAGCGCTTCGACCCCGCGCGAGCAGGGGCAGATTGTTCGATTTCTCGGTGATGTTCGCAAGCGCGTGCTGCAGTAGTTGAGCGCTCGCGACTTGGAATCCGCTCCAAGCAGCGGATTCCTCGCTCGCTTTCGACTGCGCCGCCGCGAGTGAATCGCGAGCGGCGCAATTCCGGCGTCTTCTGTTCGCGCTCTACTGACGCACTGAGGCCGCCCTCCGGCCGTCGCGATTCACTCGCGCGGCCGGAGTCCAAAGCGAGTGCAGCGTTTTTGCCGCTGGCCTTGCAGCGGCAGGAAACCTGCACGAGCGCTCAGATTCTTGAGCACTCGCGACTTGCGGCGCGTTGGATCCAGTTCGCGACCGTGGTGATAGGCGCGCCGCCTCGCTCGCTTTCGACTGCGGCGCGGCGAGTGAATCGCCTGCACCGCAAACTCGGAGCAAGGTTTGAGCGCTCGCGACTTGGAATCCGCTCCAAGCAGCGGATTCCTCGCTCGCTTTCGACTGCGCCGCCGCGAGTGAATCGCGAGCGGCGCAATTCCGGCGTCTTCTGTTCGCGCTTTACCGACGCACTAAGCCAGATCTCCGGCGGTGCCGATTCACTCGGTCCGCCGGAGTCCAAAGCGAGTGCAGCGTTTTTGCCGCTGGCCTTGCAGCGGCAAGAAACCTGCCACGAGCGCTCAAGGGACGGGACGAGCTCAAGGGTCGCGCCAGTCATGCCGCGGGTAGCGCCGGCGAAGCGCGTTCCGCATTTCGGGGTAGAGCACGCGCCAGAAATTCCCGAGATCCTGCGTAACTTGCAACGGTCGGAGGTTTGGGCCGAGGAGTTCAAGCGTGATCGTCTGCCTTCCGCCCGCGACGGATGGTGTTTCGTGCAGTCCAAAGAAGTCTTGGATCTTCGATCGACCGCGCGGTGATGCGCCTCTGGTGTACTCAAGTTTCATCTTGCGACCACTCGGAAGCCCGATGGATGAAGGAGCCATGCGTTCGACGAATTGGAGGTCATCCCAGCTGAGCGCGCTTCGAAGCGCCTCAAGCGACGATCTCGCCTCAACTTCCTTCGCTCGGACACAGCCGGCGACGAGTTCAGCGCGCAGCACCGCGAGGTCTTCTGCCTCATAGGTCAACAATGCCCGTTCGGGAAACCAATCGGCGACGCATCGCACGCGTTCAATCCACTGTGCGCTGTGACTCTCCCAATCTTCGAAGCTGATTTCGCCGCTGTCGATCCGCGAAACGAGTTCCGCTTCGACTGCAGGCGAAGGAGTTGCCGGGCGCGCGATGCGTGCCACTGGAATCTCTGCAAACAACTCCTCTTCGACACACTCGACTGCGCGAAGCGTCGTATTCCATTGCGTCACGAGTCGGGTTGTGAAGCACTCAGGGAGGGCGGACTCGACAAGCGCGCGGGAGATTGGGTGCGCGATTGGAATCGAGACGAGGCGATCGTGATCCGGGCCGCTTTCTCGTAACTCGAGTGCGAGCAGAAAACCGGGCGCGTGAACAATCGATGACTTCGCGAGTTCAACCTTGCGCCGAGTTTGCATTGCGCAGTGCGGGCGATCGCGCTCATGTTTGAACGCGATTCGATCCTTGAATCCCGCGAGAAGTGCCGCGGAAACTGCCTCGGTCGAATCATCACTGCCGCCCTTTGGGAGCCGATCGAGTGCGCGTTCAAACTGCGCTGCAACGAGGGCTGCCTCGCGACACGCGAGGGCGTCGCGACTTTCCGAGGCGCCGCGCTGCATCGTCGCGCTGATGAGTCGTTCGCGCGCGATGGCGTCACTCTGCGGATCCTGATCGTGCAAGAGCGTTTGCAATTGGTGTTCACTCATCCCTTCAGCGGGATCGCGATCACTCACACTTGCGGCGATACGCGCGAGTCGACTCGCGCATCCAAGTCGTTTCGCTTCGACAAGTGCCCGCGCAAGTCTTGGATGCGCAGCAAGGGTGGCCATCTGGTGACCAATGGGGGAGAGTGCGCCGTCTGCGTCAATCGCGCCAAGCATGAAAAGTGTTCGTTGCGCTTCGGAGAGACGCGCGGCATCGGGTGCGTCAAGCCACGGAAAGTGCACGACATCTCGAACCCCGAGCGACATCGTCTCAAGGAGCGTCGCGCACAAGTCGATCCGCACGACCTCCGGCGGCGTGTGGGTTTCTCGCCGCTCTTGTTCAGCCACACTCCAGAGTCGATGCGCATTTCCTACGGCGGTTCGACCGGCGCGACCTGATCGCTGGAGTGCGCTCGACTTTGAGATCGGTTCGACGCGAAGCGTGTCGAGGCCGCGCAAGGTGTCGTAGCGATGGACGCGTGCAAGCCCGCTATCGATCACGGTGCAAACACCCGGGATGGTGAGGCTCGTTTCAGCGACATTCGTTGCGACGATCACGCGTCGATTTCGAATCGGATCGGCTGCGCTGACAGCGCGATCTTGCTGCTCAGGCGTGAGTGATCCGTGCAACGGGAGGATCTCGCACGCGACGCCTGCCCGGGCAGCGGCGATCTGCGCGCGCTCCATGGTCTTCAGAATCTCGAACACACCCGGCATGAAGACGAGCACATGGCCGGGATCATCGGATCGTCCATTCGCGAATTCCTCAAGCACGCGCTCAAGTGCTGAAGCTGCCAGTTCCCAACATGGTTCACGCGATGCTCTCGCGAGATAGTGCACATCGACACCGAAGGCACTCCCTTGCGCTTCGATCGTCGCGCACGAGAGGAAGTCAGCGAGTCGCCGCGCCTCGAGCGTCGCGCTCGTCACGATCATCTTGAGATCTCTTCGCCGTGTCTCTTGCAGTGTCTTCACTAACCCAAGCGCGACATCGACGGCGATCGATCGCTCGTGGAACTCATCGAGAATGACGCAACCGACGCGACCGAGCGTGGGATCGTGCTGTATCTGCCGAACGAAGAGGCCGTCGGTGACGAAGCGAATCCGCGTGGTGGCAGAGACCTTTCGATCGTGGCGAGTTTCATAGCCCACCAATCCGCCGACAGCCTCGCCGAGTTCCGCCGCCACGCGCGTGGCAAGCATGCGCGCGGCGATTCGTCGCGGTTCGAGAATGACTATCTCGCCCTGCGCGCAGGCATTTTCGAGCAAAATCTTCGGCAATTGCGTCGACTTGCCGCTCCCCGTAGGCGCGACCACAACCGCTCGGTTGCCGGCACGGAGCGCATCGATGATCGCATCGCGGCAACGATGGATAGGGAGTTGCGACGGATCAAATGGCTGGATCATGCGCACCGTCGCCAGGAATGCGTCGATGCTTGACGCCGCCGCGTGTTCCATCGCCTGTCTGTCGTTCTTCGCGGTCACGCTCGAAGCGCGGGAGCTTCGGCGCCACGAGGCGTTCGCCGACGGAAGACTCCCAGACGAATTGCACGGCTTCCTCCACGCTGTCGGTGACCATGAAGAGATCGAAGTCTTCGGGCGAGACGGTCTTGTACTCATCGCGCAGCGTTGCACGGAACCAATCGAGGAGTCCGTTCCAGAAGTCACGGCCCACGAGCACGACGGGAAATGGCTCAATTTTCAGGGTTTGCATGAGCGTGAGCGCTTCGAAGAGTTCATCCATGGTCCCGAATCCACCCGGGAAAATGATGAAGCCTTTCGCGTACTTCACGAACATAACTTTGCGGACGAAGAAGTAGCGGAACTCCAAGTCAATGTTCTGCCAGGGATTTGGATTCTGCTCCATCGGGAGAACGATGTTGAGGCCAACGCTTGTGCCGCCGGCCTCTCGTGCGCCCTTGTTTGCAGCTTCCATGATTCCAGGGCCGCCACCAGTGATCACCGCGAAGCCCTTTTGCACAAGGAGCTTCCCGCACTGCTCAGCAAGTGCGTAGTGTGGGTGAGACGGGCTCAGTCGCGCGCTGCCGAAAACACTGACTGCGGGCCCAAGTTGCGAGAGCGTTTCGACGCCTTCTACGAACTCGCTCACGATTCGAAAGACTCGCCATGACTCGAGGCTGAGTGATTGCCGACGCGCACTGGTATCCATTCGTGCAGCGTAGGGGTTTATTCGGCATGCGGGGCTGATTTCGTAACTCTTTGCCGCAAAGATAGTTAGACACGCAGATTTGCGTTCAAGGAGTCAGTTTGGCTACACTCGCCATATGTCCAAAGTTCCTTCCGCATCGAGTGCTCGCACCGCTGCGTCATCGTCAAAGTCCGCTTCGACTCGCACACCGAAAAAGGCCACGCAGACTCCTGTGAAGGGGAAGGGGAAGCAAGTCGCCGAGGTGAAGTCCGCCCCGCCGACCCGTGGCTCGAAGGCCAAGACCAAACCAGTTGAAGCCGTGCCAGTGGCCGCCAAGAGCGTGACCAAGGCCTCGGCGATCTCAGCGATTACGAACTTTTCCTCGGCGGTTCGATATCTGCTCGAGCGCACGGATTTCGAGCGCATGCGAACAGTGAAGTACAACGAAGAGACATTCACGCTTGCGCGCATGCATGCGATTCTTGGGAAGTTGGGAAATCCGCACCAACAGATTCGCACAGTGCATGTGGCCGGGACCAATGGCAAGGGTTCGACTGTGGCGATGATCGCCTCGATGTTGCAGGCGTGCGGCTACACCGTTGGTGTGTACACGAGTCCGCACTTGATGGACATTCGTGAGCGGATCGCTGTGAACGGAAACCTCGTCGATCGCAACACATTCGCGGAACTCACGAAGCAGGTCGCTGTTGCAGCTTCCAAGGCTGGCGTGGATCCCACATTCTTCGAGGTGCTCACTGCAGCTGCGTTCAAGCACTTCGTTGATCAAGCGGTCGACATCGCGATCATCGAAGTCGGTCTTGGTGGACGACTTGACTCGACGAATGTGATTACTCCAGACGCAAGTGTGATCACTTCGATCGATTTCGATCATGTCAAACTGCTTGGTGCAACGCTCCCGGAGATTGCGCGCGAAAAGGCAGGCATTTTCAAGCGGGGCGTGCCTGCGTTCATCTTCGAAAGCGAAGCGATCGTTGAGAAGACTTTGGCCGAATCCGCCGCCGCGGTTGGAGCGCCACTCCGCATCGTCAACAAGGACATCGACTTTTCAAGTCGCTTCTGCGTCACCGATGACCTCGGTCCGCATGCGCGCGTTTGCCTCTATTCGAAGACCTCGCGGCTCGAACACCTTCCCGTTCCGCTTTCGGGCGAGCACATGGCAATCAACTGCGGCCTCGCCCTCGCCGTCGTCGACCATCTTCGCACGGTTGGCTTCGACTGCCCCGAAGACAAGCTAACGACGGGATTGGCCGCGACAAAGGTGTCTGGCCGGATGCAGCTTGTGTGGGAACGCCCGCGCGTGGTCGTGGATGGCGCGCACAACCCAGCGGCGGTCGGCGCGCTCATGCGCTGCATCGGCGCGCACATTCCCTACGACTCGATGGTGTGCGTATTCGGTTGCTGCGCAGATAAGGACATCCCCGGACTCCTCGACAAGCTCAATCTTGGCGCCGACAAGGTCATCTTTACGAAGTCGCCTTCGACGCCGCGTTCGGCGGATCCAGAGGATCTTCAGAAGATGTTCAATGAACGCAGCGGCAAGATGAGCATGATTGCGCGGTCGGTGCCTGAGGCATTGGAGATGGCGACTCGCGCGGTCAGTCGTGACGACCTCGTCTGCGTGACGGGCTCGTTCTATCTCGTCGGAGACACACTGAAGCATCTCGCGCAGCTCGATCGCAATGTGGGCGGGAAGATTCCCGCGGTTGTGAAGTAGACTTCAGTCGATGTCGCAGCAGTCCTCCACGACGCCAAACGGTCAGCCTGTCTCGTTGCCCTCAGAAACTCCGCATCGCTATGCGGCGGCATTTGCATGCGCGCTTGAAGTTGCGTGGCAGGGGCGGTGGGAACGCGACGATCTCTATCGTTCGTTGAATCCTGGCGACGCTGGCTTTGATGCGTCGAAGCCGAAGTACTACTGCCTCGACATGTTTCCGTACCCAAGCGGTGCGGGTCTCCATGTCGGTCACCCTGAGGGGTACACCGCGACGGACATTCTCTGCCGATACAAACGAATGCAGGGTTGCAATGTGTTGCACCCAATGGGATGGGATGCGTTCGGCCTTCCAGCTGAGCAATACGCAATTCAAACAGGCGTGCACCCGCGTGAGACCACGCGCAACGCGATTGCGACTTTCAAACGCCAGCTTCAGCGATTCGGATTCTCGTATGACTGGAATCGCGAGTTCGCGACGATCGAGCCGGAGTACTACCACTGGACGCAGTGGATCTGGCTCCAGTGCTACCACGCCTACTTCGACGAGTCGACGCAGCGCGCGCGGCCGATTGCGGAACTTGAGTCGAGACTGAAGTCCGAGGACGCGTGCATTGACGGTGCGGACGGCGAGGCGCCGGTGAAGTGGAGCGCTGCGACTTCGTTGCAGCGGCAGCAGCATCTCGATCGCTACAGACTCGCGTACCTCGGTACCCAAACGGTGAACTGGTGCCCAAAGCTCGGCACGGTGCTCGCGAATGAAGAAGTTCTGAATGGCCGCAGTGAGCGGGGCGGGTTTCCTGTGATGCGCATGCCGCTGCGGCAATGGATGTTCCGCATCACGGCGTACGCCGATCGATTGCTCGCCGATTTGTCACTCGTCCAGTGGCCTGAATCGACGCGCGCCATGCAGGCAGAGTGGATCGGTCGAAGCGAAGGCGCGGAGATTCGCTTCGCTGTCCTGCGCGGAGCGAGTGTCGAGAGCGAGTCGTTGAGTGTGTTCACAACGCGCCCAGACACGCTCTTTGGTGCGACATTCATGGTCATCGCACCGGAGCATCCGCTTGTCGCCTCGATTTTGTCGAGCCCGCACGCGCAAACGGATGTTGATGCACTTCGCGTGTATGTGGAATCGGCGAAACACCGCTCGGATGTCGATCGTCAAGCGGCGGCGAAGGTCAAGACCGGCGTCTTTACGGGTGCGTACGCGCGCAATCCGGCCAATGGAGCCCAAGTCCCGATTTGGGTCGCGGACTACGTGCTGATGGGTTACGGCACCGGCGCGATCATGGCCGTCCCTGCGCATGACGAGCGCGACTTTGAGTTTGCCAAACAATTCAATCTCTCGATTCTTCAAGTTGTTGAAATCGAAGGCATGGAGTTTGACGGCACGCGCGCGACTTCTGGAGAGGGCCTCGCGACGCACAGCAGTGGTTCGCTCTGCACGCTTGACGGCCTGCGCACGCACGAAGCGAAGGCTGTCATGACCCGCGCGCTTGAGGCCGCGGGTGTTGGATCTGGTCGCGTGCAGTATCGATTGCGCGATTGGCTCTTTTCTCGGCAGCGATATTGGGGCGAGCCTTTCCCCGTTGTGTTTGACGCGGATGGATTGCATCATCCGATTGCAGAGTCGCACCTTCCTGTGCATCTGCCTGAACTCGTCGACTTCCATCCGATCGAGAGCGCGACGCCGATGCCGCCACTTGGCAAGGCGCGCGAGTGGGTGGAAACCACCGCAGGTGCAGCGGGCGTCAATGATCTCCCTGCTGACGCGCGCGTTCGCCGTGAAACGAACACGATGCCGAACTGGGCGGGTTCGTGTTGGTACTACCTTCGCTACTGCGACCCGAAGAATCAAGCGCGATTCATCTCAAGCGAGGCGGAGCAGTATTGGATGACGAGCCGCCGCGCGGATGGTTCGATGCACGCAGGCGGCGTGGATCTCTACATCGGTGGCGCGGAGCACGCTGTGCTTCACCTGCTGTACGCGCGATTCTGGCACAAGGTGTTATTCGACCTCGGGCATGTTTCGACACCGGAACCGTTCGGTCGCCTGTTTCATCAGGGACTGATTCAATCCCACGCGTATCAGCGACCCGACGGTTCTTTGGTTGCGATTGACCTCGTCCGCGAAGTGGACGGCAAGATGGTCGAGAGCGAAAACGGCGCGCCGGTCACGCAGATCGTCGCGAAGATGTCGAAGACGCTGAAGAATGTGGTGAACCCAGATGATGTGATCGCGGAGTACGGCGCCGACACATTCCGTCTGTACGAGATGTACATGGGACCGCTGGAGGCAGCGAAGCCATGGAACACGCGCGATATTGTCGGCGTGCATCGGTTCCTGCAGCGCGCGTGGCGACTTGCGGTCGATGAGACGACGGGCGCATTGCTCCTCGCGAAGCAGGAGGACCCCGCGCTCGAGCGGCTCTTACATCGCACCATTCAGCGCGTCGGTGAACAGATTGAACGGCTTGGTTTCAACACCGCAATCGCAAGCATGATTGAGTTGGTGAACGCGGCGACGCGGCCAATGGATCTCGCTGATGCAACGCAAGGCGGACTGACGCGATCACAACTGGAGCGATTCACGCAGCTGCTTGCACCGTTCGCGCCTCATATCGCCGAGGAACTCTGGTGCAGACTTGGCCATGCTTCGTCGATTCACTTGACGGCTTGGCCCTCGTTCGACGCGGCGCTGCTTGAGGAGCACGAGGTTGAAGTCCCCGTGCAGGTGCGAGGCAAGATCCGCGCGCGAATCATGGTGCCCAAGATCGCAAACGCCCAAGAGACAGAGGCGCTTGCTCTCGCGCATGCGAGTGTGCGAGAGGCACTCGGCGGCGCGACACCAAAGAAGGTCATCGTCGTGCCACTTCGCATGGTGAACATCGTCGTTTGAAGCATGGACTGATAGACTCTTCGCATGGACATCGTGCTCGAGAGCCCCGTGTTGGCAAGGCGTCTTGTGGCTCAAACATTCGGCGTGTTGGCGGTCCTCTTCATGCAGTTCTGCATGGGTTGTGGGCCTGCCGGCGCAGAGTTCGACCGAGTGCCGCCTCCGATGTCGTTCGCGTCGGTCCGCGAGACTGCCCGTTGGTGTCCGTCGTTCACCCCTCCTTGGTGGAGCAGCATCGATGCGTCGTATGCAGTCTATGACAGCGAAGTACTCGAGTTGATCCTGCGCGAGTGGGATGCCTTTGCGAAACATGCAACCCAAGAGTGCGGTCAATCGAAGCAGCAGGATCTCGCTGCTGCAAGGTCGTTGCTCGCCCGCATGCGAGGGCTCGAAGAGAAGAGCCTCGCGCTTGAGGTCGGATTTGTTGATCGATGCAGAGAGCAGTTGCCTGCGGAAAGCAAGGAGTTCTTAGACCTCCTCGCCGCGCGTCGACGGTTTGTGCGCGCCGGCGCAAACTGGGCGGGCCCAGATGAGTCATTGCCAGGAGTGCTTGAATTGCTTGCGCTTGACGGAGGGGCGATACAGACCGAGGCATTGGCGCGAGCGGCAACCGATGCGTATCACCGTTGCGCTGAGATTCTCGAACGGGAACGGCGCCGCCGATTCGCGGCGTACCTTGTATTCATCGAGGGGAACACGAGCGCGGTTGAAGCACAACGCGTCGCGAAGGAGACCTTTGGGGAGAAGAGCGAGGAGCTGCAGGCCGCGGATGCGCGCATTGGTCCGCTGCGTAAGACGATGGAGGACGCGTACAAGGCGACCGATCAGGTTGTTCGGCGAGCGCTCGAAGCAGAGGCGCTTGCGATTGTTCCGTTGATCGTCGACGCGCCGCGCCGCGCATGCTTCGAGGACCGTGTGTTCGAACACTTCGCGCTTGACGGCGTGGCAACTCCGAATGCGCGAGGCAAGTTTGCGATTTGGCGCGCACTGGCAGACCTCGCAGAAAATCCCCAAGAGCGCGCGCGCCAACTTGGACAGATCGCAGGCTTGGAAGCGGCTTACGACGCGGAGTGGAAACCTATTCGGCAGTGGCTGAGTGAGCACGGCAATGTTCCAAGTCAGGCGATCTTGCATCGAGCACGGAAGCTTCGGCATCACTTCGATGGCTACGCATCGAGCGGCACGCCGGCAACTGCGCCGGAGTTCGATCGTCTCGCGCATCTCGTTGCGTCCCGTTCGATGCGAGCGTCGGAGGCCGCAGCGATCTTGCGCGATCAGAGCGTCGACTCCGACCAGCAGGAGGCAACGATCGTCGCCGACGCGTTGACGGAGAGTCGCGACCCTGGCATGCGTTTGTTTGCGGGTTGGCCCTTACATCCCTCGCTCACCGAGAGCATCGCGAGCGAGTTGCAACTTGACGCGAAGCTGACGGCGAGGGTGGAAGAGATTCGTCGAGAGGAGACTGACCGTCTCGCGAAAGAGACGAAGCCGATGCTTGACCGTGTGAAAGATCTGTCGGGTGAGCTCGAGTCGGAAGATGGGCGGAGCGTCGACGTGCGAGTGCGAGGCGTGATGCAGGTTGTTCGCACACAGCTCCAAAGAACGCACGCGGCAGATCTCGAAGCAAACAGGAGATTCCTAGATCGCGTGGTAGCGGAGTTTCGCGTGCAGGATCCCGCGTTGCAGCTGCGTTTGACGCGATTGCGCGCGGTACTTTTGTGCAGCGTTGGTATCAGTGAGCGCGAAGAGTCCTCGGAAACAGTTGCTGGGCTTACCGAGGCCGCGACAGTGGATCTCACTAGGCTTCCTCGCGCGGCGGGGCTGCGTGAGGCAGAGACTGAGGCATTCATCGAACTCGTGCTCGGTCATGCGGACGAGTTGACCGATGCCGCACAAGCGGCGCACGAACGAATGATCATGAATGTCGGTCGTCTGCTTCGCATCATGGCGCTGAAGGGCGTCGTCGCGGAGTACTGGGAAACGCTTGAGAGCGGAGCTGATGCAGCTGATCTGCGCCTTGGCATTTTGTCAGAGGCGCGGCGCGTGCTTGGACCGGATGCCGGTGATCAACTCGATTCCGCGTTTCGGAATCTCGCTGCGCCTGGACTTGAAGTGGGCCGCCCATTCGTCATCGACGCGCTGCATGACTGCATCGAGAATCCGGCAAGCGCGGCGCCGCTTACTGCTGCAGCCGCCGTCGCGGTCGCCGAGGCGGATGCGAGGTACACGCGGGCCATGCGCGACGCGATGCGTTGGCGCGCCCACACCGTGTTGGGTGATCCCGCGCACCAACGCGTCGAGTGGGACAGCATCGCGCGGGCAGCGCCGCAGGGCGCGCTGCTCCGAATGCGCGCGAGTGATGCCGACGAGCGCGCGCTTGCATCAGTCGCGGCCGCGCTTCAAGGATCGGAGTTGCCGGCGTGGCTTGTCGAAGCGCTCGAAGCCGCGCCCCCGACGCGCGTGCGAGGGTTCCAATGTTCTTCACAGTGAGTGCGTGGTCATTCGAATGCAGGCAGGCGATATCCTCAACGCCTCGTGTCCGATGCTCCTCTTGAATCTCTCCCAACGGATCGCCCTGCGCCAATGACTGATGCGTTCGCCGAGCAATTCCTCGCGAGTCCGTCGCCGGTGTGGGAGATCGCGAGCCCGGATCCGTGCATGTTGCTCGCACTTGCGGGGTCTGAGGACGACGGTCCGATCGCAGCGATTGCTCGGATCGATGCATACCTCGCTGCCCACAATGGAGGAAGTGTTCTTCCGATCGAAGACCTTGGCGGGGAGGGCGCGACGAGATGGAGTGTTGCGATTCGAGTTCCGAAGCGAGCGAATGCGATCGTTCTTTTCGCGGAGGATCCAAAGGAGTTCCTCGAGAACGCGCCGCACATTTCCGAACTCTCGAACGCTGGCGTTTGTGTCGGGATCTCAACACCGCTTGAGAGCCCATTCGTTGAGGACTTCGTAGCGCTTGCTCGACTTCTCGAGGCAGCGACTGGCGGCATGCTCGCGCTCGTTGATCCCGCCCTCGACGCGGTGTTCGCTCGCGAGCATGTGCAAGGACTCTTTCTCGACGCGGAGCCGCTCGCCGATGAGCGCACGCTCTTTCGCACACAAATCGTGACGCGGAAAGGGCGCGATGCGCGTTGGATCTTTACCGAGGGCATGGCACGAATCGGGAAACCAGATTTTGAGATGCTTGAGGTTGCACCGACGGAGGAGCGCTCCGCAATCACACTTGTCGAGATCGCGGCGAGCTTGTTCTTCGCAGCGCAACTTCCGCCGCCGGAGACGCCCATCGAACTCGGAACTGGCGTCTCGATCGCGCTGGTGACGCCGCAGGAAGCGCTCGAAGGAGTTGATGCACACGCGGCGGGCAGCGCGCGCGATCGCACTGGTGAGAAGGCGCATTTCCAACCGCGCAAGAGTGCAGTCATCAGTGCGCCAGCGAAGCGCGGAGCGTATCGACAAGTGTGGACGCGGCCGGTTGAGGCGATTGCGGCGCTTCAGCAAGGTGTCGCGGAACTCGCATTACCCGACGGCATTCGGCGATCGACTGCGCGCAAGGCGAGACAGAGCTGGAAGGAAGTGATCGCGCGGCGCAGCGACGCAGCACACGCGGAAACAACGCTTGCGCAGGTGAATGTTGGGATCAACGGCATCGCCGAGCACGCGTGGCTCGAAGTGATCGAAGCGAGTGCACTCGGCGGCGCAGGCGTCTTGCTTCACCCACTTCGTGACAACCGTCTCAGCAAGGGCGAACGGGTGGAGTTCAGACTCGATCAGGTGAGTGACTGGAGCGGGGCGTAGCGGCGAGAGGTGGCTTCCATGCGTCGACGGCGTCGCAGGAGCGCGCCGAGTGTGAACAATGCGAGCCCACCGGGCGTCGGAAGCGTGAACGAGTCAGTCGCGAAGAGTGGCGGGGCGCCTGGGAGCCCTGTGCTATATCCGATGCTCAAGTCGAAGGTGCGGACTGAGGTATCGCTTGCGCTCAGTACAAATTGGCCGAGAAGAACTTGGCTGCCGCCCGCAGAACTCCCGGGCCCAGAAAGCATCCACCCGATCGATCCGATTGGAATGCACGGCTGATTCCAATCCCAACCGGCTGAGATGGTTTGATTCGTGAATCCGGGGGGAGCGCCAATCGTGAGAAAGGAGTCAGGTGCGCCGCCGAGATTGGTGGCTTGTGGATTCCAAGTTCCTCCAGTGCTCGACGAAAGAAGGTCGTTGTGTACGAAACACGAGAGTCCAGATCCCGACTGCAACTCGAGGTTGAATGCGTTTGTGACTGAATCAGTCGCGCCATTGAATGTGGCGTGTAGACGATGCACAGTCAGCCCGGACACTGTTGTGGTGGTAATCGCATAGCCCGTAAAGGCAGCGTCTGTTGTCGCAGCCATGCCCGCAAGAGCGGTAATGGCGATGATGAAACCGCGCATTTGTTTCTTTCTTCCTCTCACGCGAAAATGGATTCGGGGGATTCTGGCGAAGCGCCGCGTGAGAATCGCTCCCCCATGTACGCGACGAAATTTGGAATGACTGCTATTGCTCTCGGGAGAATCCTCCGAATTTGCTGCGAGCGCTCAAGAGATGAAAGAGAGATGGACTCAGACTCGAACTGCAATCCTCCGCACTGAGCTTGCTCTCCGACCGTCGCGATTCACTCGCGCGGTCGGAGTCCAGAGCGAGTGCAGGTTTTTGCGGTGTTTCACCGCAAGAAACCTGCGCGAGCGCTCAAGGGATGAAAGACAACCCCCACCGTTTCCGGTGGGGGTTGAGAGCAAACATTGAGAGATGGACTCAGACTCAGACCAGGCGGATTACGCGCGGCGGCGACGAGCTGCGAGACCCGCGAGACCGAGAAGCGCAACAGCGCCTGGGGTTGGCAGGGAGAAGAGGCCTTCTCCGAACTGCACTGGCGAACCAGCGACGCCGTCGTTGTATCCAACCTTCATGAAGAAGGTGCGACCGGCGGTGTCATTCGCTCCGAGCACGAATTGCGCGAGGAGAACTTGGCCCGATGCGTTCACGCGACCCTGAAGGTTCGGTGGGTTCGAGTTGAACCAGCCAGCCACGCCAGCGGTCGCGCCGTCTGGGATGCCGGTCTGGTTGAATCCAGCAGCTCCGAAGCCTGGGTCAGCGTTGGTCGAGTTGCCCGATGCGAAGCCCGTGCCGCCACCGATGCAGACGAACGAGTCGGCTGCGCCTGGTGCGAGGACGAACTGTGGGTTCCAGGTACCAGCGACGGTCGAAGGAGCGCCACCGGTGAGCGCGTCCGCATGGACGAAGCCTTGGAGTGACGAGCCAGCTTGCGCATGGATCTGGAAGGCGTTCAGGACGGTGTCAGTTGCACCGTTGAACGAACCGAAGACTTGGTACTGGTTGTAACCAGCATTCACTGAATGGACAACGGTGTATCCAGTGAAGGTTGCATTCGCCGAAGCGACAATGCCTGCGAGGGCGGCCGAAGCCAAAACGATATTCCGCATTTTCTACTCTCTGCTCCTCTCATGCTGAAGGGGACCAATCCAACGCCGCATGAGAAAGGCGTCGGTCGGGTGAACGAAACTAAACCAGGGGCGGCCTAGGTAATCGTTACGAAAAAGAATACGGGAATGCCTGCGGGTCAACCGGACGGATTGACTGAGATGTGCAGACCCCTTTGAACTCTCTCTCGCTTCGCATCAGAGTAGGGCTCCTTTGCGAACAGGATGAACCTAACCCGCAGATGCGAAGAGGCAAGCAATTCTTCGCAAAGTCGCACAAAATCACCGGATCCGAACTCGAGCACGCACCGGCCGATTCGAAGTCGAGTTGCGGACAAAACCCGCTTCCAACTGCAGCAAACACAGGGAATTGTGCAATTGGAGTCGATTCGGCTGCACGGACGACCCCGAGCTTGGATTGTGAAATTATTGGATATTGTGAGCGACAGTTTCGAGGTTCAGGCGTTGCCAAACGCACCTCTTCCACGCTCCGAATGTCTCGGAGATGGAGGAGGAATGATCCCGAATGCAGCCGACCATGCACGCCACGCGACGACGCACAAACTTTGGATCCGTTGGATTCGTCTACTGCATCGCGGTGGTGGTGGTGGCGTTGGCGAGTGTGAATCGACCCAACAACCTCCTCGTGTGGATCTTCGCAGCGATGCTTGTGGCGCTGCTCGTGTCTGGTGTCGTGAGTGGATCCACGCTCATGCGTCTTCGAGCGCAGCGCATCGAGCCGCGTCGCGCGCGCGTAGGCGAACTGCTCGTCATTCGCTACACGCTTGAGAACAAAGCGCGCTTCATGCCGGCCTTCGATCTGCATGTCGAGGAACGCTCGCTTCCTGTTGGTCTTGCCGCTGCCGGCGATGCGTGGGTGCTTCATTGCGGTCCGGGTGACAGCGTGCACGCGGAGTCGGTGCTCCGACCATCTCGCCGCGGCCTGCATCGACTTCCGACCTTTGAAGTATGGTCGTCCTTCCCATTCGGACTCTTGCGTAAGCGTTTGATCTTCGAGCGTCCGAGCGATGTGCTTGTCGAACCAGAAATCGTTCCGCTGATGCCAAATCTGCTCTCGCGGGTTGCTCGCGGAGGTTTGATGGGCGGCGTGCGCGCTTCCGTGGAGGTTGGCGGCGGCGAGGACTTCTTCGGCGTGCGCGAGTACCGATCCGGCGACAGCATTCGCAACATCGCGTGGAAGCGTCTTGCCGGAACAGATCAGCTCGCAACGATCGAGCGATCGCGCGCCGTCCCGCCGCGCGTGCGAGTCGTGCTTGATTTGCGCCGCGCGACTGCGGCGTTGCGCGTGGCGAGTGGTGTCGATCCTCGCGCTCTCGAAGAAGACGCCATCACCCTCGCGGCATCGCTGATGGCGCTTGCGGATCGGCAAGGCGATGAGTTTGGACTCACCGTACTAGGACTCGAAGTTGCCGCAATCCCCCTGCGACGAGGGCACTTTCATCGCGCGAAGGTACTCGCGGCCCTCGCGGCGATCGACCTCGATCAACCGCGCGATGGAACGGCTTCGCTGCGCGAAAGCGCAGAGCGCGCGACGATTCTCTTCGTGCATCCCGATCGCGCGGATACTTCGGTCGCGCCCTCGGTTGGCTGGAACTTCACCGCGTCGCAGCTCCCGAGTTTGCGTCTCCCGCTTGAGCCCAGGGGTCGCGCATGACGCTCTTGCGTCAATATCGCATCGCTGCCTTCCTGCTCGTGTTACTCAGCATCGCGGCCTTCGCCGCGAGTCAGAAGGATCTGTTGTTGCTCGTCAGTGGTGGCGCGATCGCGGTGCTGAGTTGGTATGTGACCGAGGGACCGCGAGGGCGAACGCTGCCGTCGCTCGTGTCCAACGGACTCATCCTCCTCTTGCTCGCGTGGACGCTGGTCAGTTTTCTCTCCGAGCTCGCGCTCACCGATTCCACGGCGGTGCTTGGGCGGTTTCTACTCTGGCTCTTGGTCATCAAACTCTTCTCCGTGCGAGCGGCGTATGAAGATCGCCAGCGACTCACCCTCGCGATGATGCTCGTCGTCTGTGGCTGCTTAGAAACCGTCGAGTTCATTTTCGCGGCGCTCGTGTTCCTCTTCCTCGGCATGAGTATCTGGACGGCGATGCTCTGGCGGTTGCACGCGAGTTACGAAGCGGCGCGTGAATCGCGCCGTCGCGACGGCAGTCTGCTTCCGCCGCCACTCGAAGTGAGCGTTGGTCGAAGGGTGGTGCCGCAGTTCAGGCGCGTCGCGATCGCGTCGATCGTCGCCATCTTTGCGGGCAGCGTGCTCGGATTTGCCTTGTTTCCACGATTTGGAGAGTCGCGTGGGGGTCGGACGGACAGCGAATCGGTGAGCGGGTTTAGCGATCGCATCGATCTCCTCGCGAATGAGCGCATCAACGAGAGTCGACGCGAACTCTTCACGCTGCGCTGGATCGACCCCACGGGCGACGCGCTTCGATCCAATCGTCCAATCTACCTGCGAGGCGCGGTGTTGGATCGATACGACCCCGTGACCCATCGATGGGAGGTGCTCCGAACTTCCAATGCGATTCGCGCGATGCGAACACCGAGGGACTCGAAGTTTGTCGCGCTCGGTCCTGGCATTCCCGACACAACCGGCGGCGTGTGGACAGCAGAGATCACCATGCGGTCGCTCGCCACGAGCGTGCTCTTTACGGTCTATGCACCATTTGCCGTTGCGACGGATGAGTCGTACTCCGTCGCGTTTGATCCCGCGACGCTGCTCTTGCGTGATGTCGGCACGGACCATGTTGGTCGCTACTGGTGGTACGCGCTGCGCGTGCAGCCCCAACCTTCGCCACAGATGATGGAGACGCTGCAGGGCAGTGTCGACTCGCCGAGGAGCGACATCTCTTTCCCGGTCGCAGGATTGGAACCGATCGCGCAGAAGATTCTCGCTGAGGCGAATCTCGCTGGACTTCCGACAGCGCAGGATGCCCGCACGGATCCAACGCTTCGCTGGATGCGAAATCGAGAGACTGCTCGCGCGATCGCCGGATGGATGCGATCGGGCCGATTCCAATACACGACCGATCTCACGGAGTTCCGCGTCGAGCCAGGGGAGGATCCGATCGTCGCGTTCCTCGAACGAAACCGATTCGGCCATTGCGAGTATTTTGCGAGTGGCTTGATCGCAGTGCTCCGTACACTCGGGATTGAGAGTCGACTCGTGACTGGCTTCGTCGCGATCGAGTACGACGACTCACTCGAGCAGTACATCGTCCGAGAGTCCAACGCGCACGCGTGGGTCGAAGTGCGAACGGGTGATCATCAGTGGACTGCATTTGATCCGACGCCTGAGGACTCACTGGTGCAGATCAGCGAGCGCAATCGATCCTTCGTCGACAACTTCCGATGGATCTACGATCGGGTTGAGTTTCTCTGGAACAGCCGGGTCGTCGCGTATGACAGCGCCGCACAGGCGACGATCGCGGATCGTGTGCAATCGGAATGGCGCAGTGCCGCGCGCAATGGCTACGACTCGCTCCGTGCGCAGATGCGTGCGATGGTTGAACGATTCTCGCTCGGACGCGCGGCGCTCTATTGGTTCGCGGCGATCGCGCTGGCCGTGCTTGCTGCGATGGCGGCGTGGTTTGTCGCGCATCGCCACCTTCTCAAGACACAAGTTCGCGCTGGCCTTCGTTCCCTGCCGCGCCAAGAAGCGAAGGCGATTGCGCGTGATGTTGGATTCTTTGCGGACGCGCTTGAACTCCTTGAACGCAGGGGACTTTCCAAGCCCGCGTCGACGACGCCGATGCAGCATGTCGCCACGGTCGCCGCGCATGCGCCGAGTGCCGGCGTGGAGTTCGCACGATTAGTCGAACGGTTCTATCAAGTCCGATACGGAGGGCATCGGTTGTCAGTACGCGATAGGGAAGAAACCCGAGATGCGATGGAACGCCTGAAGTCGGCACTCGCAACCGGACGATGACTGCGCTCAGGTGCTGCCTCGAGTCACGCAAAGGTTGCGTCTCGAACAGTGCCACGCGGAGTCCGGGGACTTCTCTTTCAAACGCGCAAGATTCGCGCGAGTCGCTACGGTCGCAAGCCGATGAGCGGCGACGGAGGTCTCAGAGCATCCGCGGAGTGTTTGTGTACTCCGCTCCTTGGAGGAATGCCGTGCCCGCTTCTCGATCTCGAACACATGAATGGCGTCGTTCGCTTGAACAACTGCTCGAACGCGACGGCGCGTTAGAGATTGCGGTCGCTCGTTCGGATGCCGCCCCGCGAGGAACGCCAGGTGGTGATCTCGTGTGGCGCGTGCGCCTCGTGGGCCTCACTGAACAACAGTTGATTGTCGAGAGCCCGTTTGCGCTTGGACGACCCCTCGACATCTCGCCTGGCACGGATCTGCTCTGCGCGATAGCGATTGGGCAGAACCGATGGATGTTCCGATCGCGCACGCTTGGCTACGCGATGCCTTACGGTGGAAATCGTTCGACAACGCGCGGTCTTCGACTCGAAATGCCCACGAATGTGGAGCGCTGCTCTCGTCGCGCACAGCGCGTCGATGTAGGCGATCTTCATCTTCCGAAGGCCCACATGTGGCCGCTCATCGATCCACGATCGGTTTCGCTCGCGGAACGCGCGAATGAATTGGCGTACGCCGCAGCGCTCGCTGGCGAAACTGTGGCGCCACCGAATGACGAGCTGCTGCCGACTGTTGGTCCGTCTTTCCGCGCCACCGTCATGAACATTGGTGGCGGGGGTCTCGGACTTATGCTCGACCCGAGCGACGCATCGGCACTCGCACGCCATCGCCTCTTTTGGTTCCGATTTCAACTCGCGGATGGCGTCGGTGTGCCGATCTGTGCATCCGGTCGCGTTGTTCATACGCACATCGATAGCACGCAGTGCACCTACGCAGGCGTGTCGTTCGAATTCGCGTTCAATCCCGCGCATCAGCGGACCGTTGCAGATCAAATCGCCCGCGCGATTCATCATGTGCAGCAAGAACAAGTTTCCTGCAAGACGGAAGGCTAGTTCAGTCTGCCCGAGCAACTTCTGCGAGTCGAGAGAGCGCGCGAACTTTCGCGTGCGTTTCGGCAACCTCCGCATGTGGATCACTCTCAGCGACGATGCCACAACCCGCGTGGTAGACCAGTGCGCGTTCAGCGTTCACCGATGTTGTCGCGGAAAGCTGCGCAGTTCGGATCGCGACATTGAACGCGGCAGTTCCTGATTTCGAAATGAAACCCATCGCGCCGCAGTAGAAGTCGCGTGGCGTCGCTTCGAGCTCGTCGATGATTTGCATGGCTCGCACCTTGGGCGCGCCCGTCACGGAGCCTGGTGGAAATGTCGCGCGCAAGACATCGAGCCACGACGCGTTCGCGCGCAGTTGCGCTTGGATCTCCGCGACTCCGTGGTGGACGGTGTCGTGCGTTTCGAGAAGTCGACTCTCTGCCACGCGCACGCTTCCGATCTCGGCCACTCGACCGAGATCGTTGCGCATGAGGTCGACAATCATCGCGAGCTCTGCCGCATCTTTCGCGCTCTCAAGCAGTTCGTTGGCGGCGATGTCCGACGAGCGAGTGCCCTTGATTGGCCGCGTTGTGATCTTTCCGCTCGCTTCGACGCGCAGAAAGAGTTCCGGACTCATCGAGATGACGCACTCGCCACTCGGTTGTTCCATCAGTGCGCCGAACCATGCACCATTCGTGGTGATCGCGGCATGTGCGAACGATCGCGCGCAACCAGCGAGTGTTGCATCGAATCGCCGCGCGATGTTCGCTTGGTACACATCTCCAGCATGGATGTACGCAAGCACGCGCTCGACCTTCGCTGCGTATGCGGCATCGCATGCAGCCGCGCGCAACCCGCGCATCTGCCATGCTCTCGGAGAGGACTCGATTCGCAGCGCAGGTGGATGCCCAACTTGGTGCCATGTGCGGCTCGCATGATGAAAGCACCACGCGTCTTCACACCAGTGCAGTACGCCGTGGGGTGCTCGCGATGGCGAGTGCTGCGCTGACGCAACACAAGGTTCGAAGCAAGCGCCGAGCGCATAACCAAGCGCGAGAAGCCATCCACCCGTGAAAGGCATGGCATCATGCGATGCCTCGCTCCAAGCTTCGCGCGGTGTTCGCGCGAGCGCAGAGTCGAGTGATGCAAGCGTCGCCTCGCTCGGAGCATCCGCGGGGAGCGTGATCGACTCGCTGGGACGCGCGAAAACGGACCAAGCGTTGTGCGAATGAGCTGCGCCACCACTCACGAGCGCGACGAGCGGTTCGTCTGCCGGCCACGCAAGAAGCATGTCCGCAGCGCGCTGGAATTGGTGCGAAGGTGGCGAGAGGAGGGAGGTCGACACTGCTGCCATAGTAGGCGCAAGAGCTGTACACTCGTCGATTCACTGCTGCGCACCTCGCAGCACCCGCACTCACAGTTAGGAAGTGTTCGATGGCCAGCACCATGATCGCGAAGAAAGCAAAGAAGTCGTCCAAATCGAGCAGCAAGATGACCTACTACTTCGGTGAAACGAAGTGTGAGGGGCATGCGGGTCAGAAGCTGCTGCTCGGCGGCAAGGGCGCGAACCTGGCTGACATGGTTTCGATCGGACTTCCGGTTCCGCCAGGCTTCACCATCACGACCGACACGTGCGCGGCGTACTACGACTGCGGCGGGAAACTGCCCAAGGGCTTGATGGACGATGTTCGGAAGAATGTAAAGATGCTTGAGAAGGAGCTTGGAAAGAAGTTCGGTTCCGACTCGAATCCGTTGCTCGTCTCCGTGCGCTCAGGCGCCGCAGTTTCGATGCCCGGCATGATGGATACGGTTCTGAATCTCGGCCTCACCGACAAGGCCGTTGAAGGACTCGCGAAGGGAACCGGCAACCGCCGCTTTGCGTTTGACGCGTATCGCCGACTCATCAACATGTTCGGCGATGTTGTGATGGGCGTTGATCACCACAAGTTTGAGCATGCGTTTAGCGCGATCAAGACCAAGTACGGCGTGAAGGAAGACACGCAGGTCCCAACCGAAGGACTTGAAGAGCTCGTTGCTGAGTACAAGAAGGTCTACAAGGCTCAAGTCGGAGCGGACTTCCCGCAAGATCCAATGTTGCAACTTGAGCATGCGATCAAGGCAGTATTCAGTTCGTGGAACGGCGACCGCGCGATCGAGTATCGTCGCATTCAAGAGATCAAGGGTCTCAACGGCACAGCGGTCAATGTCCAAGCGATGGCGTATGGCAACATGGGCGAGACCTCGGGTACTGGTGTTGCGTTCACGCGCGACAACACGACGGGTGAGAATGTGTTCTACGGCGAGTTCCTTGTGAATGCCCAGGGCGAAGATGTTGTCGCCGGTATTCGTACGCCCGAGCCGATCTCGAGGATGGAGAAGCGCTTTCCAAAGGCGTTCGCGCACCTGATGAAGGTTCGCGCCAAACTTGAGAAGCACTACAAGGACATGCAGGATATTGAGTTCACCGTTGAGAACGGCAAGCTCTTCATGTTGCAAACCCGAACTGGCAAGCGCACCGCGCAGGCCGCAGTGCGGATCGCTGTCGAGATGGTCAAGGAGAAACTCATCGATGAGAAGACCGCGCTCAAGCGCATTCCCGCGAGTGACTTGACGCAACTTCTCTTGCCCTTCTTCTCTCCGAAGGACAAAGCCGACGCGGAAACCGTCACCCGGGGCATCGGCGCTTCGCCAGGCGCGGCGACCGGCAAGCTCGCATTCACCGCAGCTGAGGCTGTCGAACGCGCACACAAGGGCGAGAAGGTGCTTCTCGTTCGCAAGGAAACAAGCCCCGAGGATGTCGCGGGTATGCACAGTGCGGTGGGCATTCTCACCTCAACAGGTGGCAAGACGAGTCACGCTGCAGTCGTCGCGGTCGGCTGGGGCAAGTGCTGCGTCGTCGGCGCGGGCGAACTCTCGATTGATGAGAAGGCGGGCAAGCTCTTTGTGAAGGGTCGCAGTTTCGGTCGTGAGGATGTGCTCTCGATCGACGGAGCGACTGGCGAGGTCATGGTCGGCGCCGTCAAGGCAACGATTCCCGAGAAGATCTCGGGCGATTTCGCGAAGGTCATGGCGTGGTCAGACAAGTACGCGAGCATGAAGGTTCGCACCAACGCTGATTCACCTGAGGACGCGCGTCGGGCACGCGAGTTCGGTGCCGTCGGTATTGGGTTGTGCCGCACCGAGCACATGTTCTTCGGCGGGGAGCGAACGGCGGCCATTCGCGAGATGATCCTCAGCGAGACCATTGAGTCGCGCGAAAAGGCGCTCGCGAAGCTTCTTCCATTCCAGCGCACTGATTTCATCGGCATCTTCACGGCAATGTCCGGATTGCCGGTGACCGTGCGCCTTCTTGATCCGCCGCTCCATGAGTTTGTGCCGCATGACGAGAAGCAGCAGGCCGAGCTCGCGAAGGAGATGGGAATCTCGCTCGAGCAAGTCAAGCGCCGCGTCGCGCAGTTGCATGAAGCGAACCCGATGCTTGGGCATCGTGGTTGCCGATTGGCGATCACCTATCCCGAGATTCTCCGCATGCAGATCCGCGCCATCGTGGAGGCAGCGATTGAGTGCCGCAGCAAGAAGATCGACGCGCGCCCTGAGATCATGCATCCGCTCGTCGGCACGAAGAAGGAGCTCGTCAGCCTCCGCAAGATGACGGAGGAGACGATCGCGCAAGTGTTCGCCGAGAAGCGCGTGAAGAAGCAGTTCGAGATTCCGATCGGCACCATGATCGAGATCCCTCGCGCTGCGGTCACCGCTGACGAGATCGGCGAAGTCGCAGACTTCTTCAGCTTCGGTACGAATGATCTTACGCAGATGACCTTCGGTTTCAGTCGTGACGACATTGGTTCGTTCCTCCCTGCGTACCTTGCGAAGGGCATGCTCGAGAAGGATCCGTTCCAGTCGATTGATACTGTCGGCGTTGGCGCATTGGTGTACATCGCGTGCGAAAAGGGCCGTGAAGTTGCGAAGGCGCAGAAGAAGGCGTTCAAACTCGGTGTTTGCGGCGAGCACGGCGGCGATCCAGCGTCGATCGCGTTTTTCCAGAAGTGCGGACTTGACTATGTGAGCTGCTCGCCGTTCCGCGTGCCCATCGCCCGCGTGGCGGCTGCTCAGGCACGCCTGCGTGCCTGAGCGGCCTGCGAGAGGTTTGAGCGCTCGCACAGGTTTTTTGCAGCGCACCGCTGCAAATACGCTGCACTCGTTTTGGGCTCGGGCGGGCCAAGTGAACCGGCACCGCCGGAGATCGAGCGCAGTGCGTTGATCCACATCGGGATCGCGCCGCGGCGAGTGAATCGCCTGCGGTGCAATTCAGGGATCTTCCATTCGCGCTCGATCGACGCTCTGCGCTCGATCAAAAGCCCCGCTTGAGCGAATCTCGAAGAGTGGGAAAAGTCCGCACAGTTCGTGCTTTGGTCGGTGCGATTCTTGCGCGATTGGAGATGTTCATGCCGTTCCACCGCATCAACGCGCAACGAGTTGAATTTTCTCTTGGCTGAATCCGAAAGGTGGACGGGGACTCTGCTTTGTCACGGTGCGTGCCGTGCGGTGTGGAGCGCCAGCGAGCAGATTGAAACTACTCGCTCGGATAGCCGGACTTCAATCCCACGGAGGCTCGCATGGACTTGCGAACCAGAACTTGCCAGACGCCCGCCAGTGAAGGCGCGCGACGGGCAGCTGATGTCTCTCGTTCTTTTCCGATTGCACGCACGTGCTGTGTAGGCGTCCTTGGCTTGTCCATCGCGGCAATTGCCCGTGGCCAAAACATTCCAGCCGAACCTGAAATCGAATACTCCGCGATTGACACACTGATGCAGTGGGATGTTGCCGATGGGGGTAACGGACACTGCTATGTGATCATTCGCGAGCCAGGAATGTTGCGATGGGATAGTGCTGTTGGCCTTGCCCATGCGATGGGGGGCGAATTGGCGTCGCTTTCAACCCGTGACGAGTTCATGTGGGTCTTTGAGAATGTGGTCGACAACCCATTGGCGTGGAGCGGTGCTGCAGGTCCATGGATTGGCGCCTACCGCGATCCAACACCCGATCAAGCAAGTGACCCCGCACTCGGATGGCATTGGGTTGATCAAACGCCGTGGGTCTTCTCGCCGTGGGACCTCAAGGTCGGCAATCCACCCAATCAGAATTGCCCAGGCCAAGATGAGTGTGTCCTGCGCTTCGCGGATGCGCAGTGCAATGGCTATCCGATGCCCCAGACCGAAGACCGCACGATCAATGATGCATGTGTCGCGTGCTCCCCGACTGAGCTCGACCCACGCACCGCAGTTGTCGAGTTTGATGCAGATTGCGATGAAGACGGACTTGTTGACTTTGCCGAGATCGTCTTCGGTGGAGCGAGCGATAGCAATCGGAACTGGATTCCAGACCACTGCGAGTGCCTCGGAGACTTTGATGGCGATGGAGTTGTCGGAGCTGCGGATCTCTCCGTGCTCTTACAGGAGTGGGGCGCGCATGGCGCGTCGGTCGCTGATCTCAACATCGACGGCTCCGTCGACGGAGATGATTTCTCCGTCTTCATGTCGCTGTGGGGACCGTGCCAATTCTGCGGCTCTTGCTAACGCGTCGTGTCGACAAACTTCACCTTGCCCCAATACTTCGGGTCGTGCATGTCAATCTGCCATTGCGGACTCCACACCCAGTTGTCCTCTGGTTTTCCAGGGACTTTCTGATACGGGAATGCGGGTGTTCCTGGCGCAGATTCAATCGGAGGCGCAGGCTGCGTGTAGCTATCGTTGATGGGTAATGCGGGAGCTTCTTGAGAAGCAGTCTTTCCTTCGAGCGTTGTCGTCCACTGTACGCGAGAGAAATTGACCCGCCACACCTCCCCAGCTTTCGGCGCCGCGGCGGCGCGGGTTTTCTCACTGAAACTTGGGAGCGGTAGTTCGGGCGGTTTGAAGGCGCTCCACGGAATCGCCCACTCGAGTGTCCATGCGCGATCGGTATCAGTTGGATCGTTGAGCGTGCCGTCGAGGTGAATCGCGGTACGAAGCCCTTCCGCGTTCCACGCGTGCTCCGCGGGCCCATCTTCTTTGTAGCGCTTGTGCAAGTAGAGGTCGAAAATCGTTCCGAGCGCGTTTACTTCGATCTCGTAGTACTCACGCGAGTCTCCATCGGGGTCAATGAACACTTCGAAGTCGTTGTCGTGGAACACAATCTCGTCATGCGTCTTGAGCGTCGCCCAGAGGTGCGGCTCTCGCAGTTCTGCGGCGATGTAGAAGTGCGTGGTATCCCACAGCATTTTCGCGCGAGTTCGGAAGCGAGGAGCCGAAAGCGCCGGCCCTTGGATATCGAGAAAGTCCTCGGTCCACGGGGCAGCAATCCACCCCGCATCGTCGAGTTTTCCATCGAGCGTTGGTGCAATCTTCGTCCGAACGCACGCATATTCGCGCGGCGGCGCGGTGACTGCGACGGGACTCGTCGGCGGCGAAGCAGGAGTCGGCAGCAGCGTGGGAGTGGCAGGGTTCGGTGGAGCAATCTGCGCTGTGGCGAGTGAATCGCCGCCAGCGCTCGGCGGACTCAGTGCGTCGGAGAGCGCGAACCGAAGACCCCGTCCTTGCTCCGCATTCGCGCCGAACACACCGAAGGGGACGACCATCACGAGAAACAGGGGGAATGTATGGCGCTTCGCGATCGTCATGATCACAGCGTACCTCAGAGATCGCCACGAATTGGGACATCGAATGGAACGCACTCCTGATCGTGGGCGCTATGCTCAACCCTGATCTCTAGAGAGGAAACCCTTGGAACGCTCCGCCTTAACCCCTGGTCACCGCAGCAGCGCCGCGCGAATCTTTGAAGAGATTGGTGTTGTGCCGAGGGAGGAGAATCTCTTTCACGAGGCGGCTGAGCGGTTACTTCGCGCGTCCGAAATGGTCGGTCTCAAGCACCATCAGCAGATCATTCTCGCGCAGCCCAAGAGTGAGGTGATGGTCCAGTTCCCGGTGCAGATGGATGATGGAAGGCACCGCCTCTACAAGGGCTACCGCGTGCAACACAATGATGCGCTCGGCCCTTATCTCGGAGGCATGCGATTTCATCCTCGCCTCTCGCTCGACACCGTGAAGGGCCTCGCAGTGCTTTCGACGCTGCGTGCTTCACTTGTCCGAGTTCCGTTCGGGGGAGCGTTTGGCGGTGTACGTTGCGCGATGGGTGAGATTTCTGAGGATGAACGCAGGCGCGTTGTTCGGCGTTTCTGTAGCGCAGTTTCGCATCAGATTGGTCCAGCCCATGACATCGTTGCGCCAGAGTCCGGCGCGGATAGTCAGACGATGGCGTGGTTCATGGACACTCTCGCGCAGACGACGCCTGAGCCATCTCGGCAGGATCAATCGCGCGCGGTGGTGGGCAAGCCGGGAGAACTCGGTGGGCTGATGCCGCGAGGTCGCGCAGCCGCATTGAGCGCGGTCGCAACCCTCGACACGCTGCTGCCTGACATCGATGTGAACGCGGAGGGTGCGCGAGTCGCGATCATGGGATTCGGCGCGGTTGGAAGCGCGATCGCTCGCGCATTGTCGGCGCGCGGCATGCCGGTGGTCGCAATTCTCACCCAGTCGTCCGCCGTTGCGAATGCGCATGGGATCGACGCGGTTGCGCTGCAGGCTCATCATGCTCGCACGGGTGGAGTCGAGAACTTCGATGGCGCGGATTCGCTGACAGAGGATGAGTTCTGGCAGATTCCCACCGAAGTGCTCGTCGTTGCGAGTCCCGAGCGATCGATGGATGCGCTCCGCGCTGCGAAAGTTCGCGCGCGCGTCGTCGTTGAAGCAGGGCTCGCGTGTACGACGCCCGCTGCGGAGGATGTGCTGTTGCAGCGATGCATTGACTTGTTCCCCGACATTCTTTGTTCGGCGGGTAGTGATGTCGCTCACTTCTTAGAGTGGAACGGTCTTCGCTCGCAACCCGGCGTTCGTCGCGAGGACGTGGAGGAGCATGTGCTGCGCCATGCACTCATGGCCGCGCGTCGAGTGCGAGTTGCGCGGATGAAGTACGAGTGCGATTGGCGTGTCGCCGCGCAATGCGCCGCGCTCGAGCGGATTGCGCGCGTGTATGAGTTGCGCGGTGTTTTTCCGTGAGATTGAGGCGTGGCACAACATGACGATTTTCGCAAAGATCCTTGCCGGCGAGATTCCATGTCATCGTGTGTACGAGGATGAGCATGTGCTGGCGTTCTTGGATGTCGCGCCTCTCTCTCGAGGGCATGTCCTCGTCATCCCGAAGGAGGCGCGAGCGCTCATCCACGAACTCTCCGATGAGAGCGCGGCGGCAATCGGACGGGTCCTCCCTCGGCTTTGTCGAGCAGTCATGCAAGCAACCGGCGCGACTGCGTACAACCTCCTTCAAAACAACGGCAGCGCTGCGCATCAGGCAGTCATGCATGTGCATTTTCACATCATCCCGATGTCGAACGCTGGCGGATTGGGTGTGGTGTGGAAGCCGCAGCCCATGCGCGCTGAGGATGGCGCCGCGCTCGCCGAATCGCTGCGTGAGGCATTGAGGTGAGCGGCGAATCCGCCAGTCGCGCATCCGAACGCGCGCATTGGGAGCAGTCTTTGCAATCGCAGGTTGGCGCGCAGTTGGAACTCGCGGGCTCCGGCGATGGATCGGCGCCACGCATTCGCCGCGTGATCGTGCTTGACGAAACCGCGTCGACGCAGGATGCAGAGGAAACACGAAGCGCGGAGTCGGGAACCGTCATCACGGCATTACGGCAGTCGAGTGGACGCGGTCGACTCGGTCGCTCGTGGAGTGATCCTCATGGCGAGGGAGTCGCGATGACTGCGGTGCTTCCGTCGCGTCCATTCGCAGCGCCAGAGCAGAGTGTCGAACTGCTCGCCCTTGCGAGTGCCGTTGCTGCCTCGCGCGCAGTCGAGAGCATGCTGCGTGAACCCGTCGGGATAAAATGGCCCAACGATCTCATCGTGCGCGGGAGAAAGCTCGGCGGCATTCTGATCGAGAAGAGCAGAGATCGCATTCTGCTCGGCATCGGAGTGAATGTGCTGCAGCGCAGTTTCCCGCCAGAACTCGAGTCGATTGCGACGAGTATGTTCCTCGTTGCGAATACTCAATCCACAGTGACGAGGCTCGATGTCGTGCGATCAGTTCTTGCGGAACTCGAGCGAGTGCTTGTCCTCAGCGCGGATGCGATCTTGTATGAGTACGCGACTCGTGATGTCTTGAGCGGCTCAGTCGCCGCATTCGCAACATCCATGGGAACCATCGAGGGCGAGGTGTGTTCTGTCGATCCGCTGCGCGGGCTCACCGTGCGAAATGGATCCGGAGCGCACTTTCTTCCTGCCGCGACCACGACGGTTTGCAGCTGGAAGTCTAGATCCTCGATGTAGAGCCATACCATGGTGTGCCGATGAAATTGCTTGTGCCGACCCCGCTTCTCGCAATGCTCGCCGCAGCCGCCTCGCTGACTTTCGCGAAGGCCGATCCTCCGATCGTCCGAGCAGCGGAGGAGACTTCGCCCATTCGATTGGCACCCATGCCCAATGCGGTCTCGGCTGCGCAGCGTGATTCAGTATCTGCAGGGTTCCACGCGCGGTCCGCGGCAGTGCGAGGTGGCGACGCGCAACTCGATGCGATGCTTCGTCGCGCTCCTGGTCTCATTCCGCTTGAAGCTGGCTTTGAGGATCGCGATGGGATGCAGGTTTCGACGCGAGTTGTTGCACCCGACCTTCGCTTGCCCATCGGGTTTCAGCGCGTGTACGCGATTCCCGGTGACGACGAACACTTCGTTCGAGGCGACGGCGCGATCTTCGCGGTCTTCCCGAAGGGCACCTATCGAGGCACTGCGAGTGGAGGTGCGCCAACACTGCCGCCTTCCACGGTGTTCCGCTTTGGAAATCCGACGCGAGATCGCTGGTACGGCGTGACCGGCGCGCATCAGCCCGATGGCATGAGAGTCGTTCGACCTGAAGTCGCACCCATTGGTGCGGATGGCGAAGCGGTCGGCATGCGATCGAAGCCGGAGGGAAGTCCCTCAGGCGCGACGACCGCTGCGCAGCGCGCGGCTGAGTTCGCTGCGCCACGCACAGAAGAGTGCTCAGTCGACCGCAGCGTTCCATTCGCCAAGCTTCGGTTCGGCGTTGCGAGCCGCGTGTAAGACTTCGCTCACGACGCTTTGAGTTGCATCGAGACTGTGATCGGGAGAGGGTTCCACGGCGCACACGCAGTTGGAGCGTCGGCAGATTGCTCATCCACGACGCGCCGAAATCCGATGCGCAACAATCGCTCTACACCGGTGTCGGCGATCCACTCCGCAGGAACCTGAAGCGAAGCGCGCCATTCGCCCTGAAACTGGCGAACTTCGACCCTGCTCGAGACAGCGCTCGTGGTTGCGCCAGTGCACTCCACAAGCCCACTCGCAAACACCGTCACAGTTCCACTCTCGCCCGCGTGGATCACAACTCGATCGCGCATGGGGTCGCAGCCAATCTCGTTACGACAAATCAGCAGCAGCTCCCATCCTGTATTGCGCTCTCGGAGATGCGCTTCAGACTGCAGGGCACTCGGGGCTGCAGTTCGCGTCCCAGTCGCGACACTCTTCAGATCAAGTGGTGCGAGAAATGGGCGCAGCGCAATGCCTGGCACATTTGCGCTCGTAGCGCGTATTCGAAATGGCAATCGCTTCTCTTCGCCTTGACACTGAATCGACAGGATCGCCGAGCCAAGTTCCGTTCCGGGAACGAGTCCCGAGATTGAAGATCCGTCCTTCGTTGGCAGAGCAACGCGAAGTCTCTCCAGCGTGCCAGGTTGAAGCAGCGCCGCAACACTCGGCTCGAGTGCTCCAAGCCACTGCATCGGGAGAAGCAGTTCCGCCGCGGTCGGGTTTGCGAAGGCGAGCGTGATGGCATGGTCATCTTCACGCTCGGTCCAAATGAAGACCGGCGCGCGCACTCGATTCCAGGTGAGGACCGACTCAACTGCTTCTGCATCGGATTTACTCGTGTCGAGCATCATCGCAATGAGCGCATTGAGTTCATCAGGGTCAGAGATCCACGCCGCCACTTGATGGTTGCGCTCAAGGTCGACGACAGTCGCGACGAGTTGCTCAGCTATCTCGCAGGCGGTGCCGGGGCTGACTCGATCGATTCTCGCGAGCGCAGCCAACCAGATGGATTCAGACTGCAGCGCGGCGAGTTGCGCGACGCCTTCAAGCGGGGGCGGTTCCTCCCAGCCTCGCAACGCGACGCCAAGTCTCCAACGGAATCGCTCGAACGGCGCGCGTGGATCAGGTCTTGCCTCACTCGCGACGACTGCGCCGCCGATACCGAGTTTCGACATTCGCTCGCGAATGCGCGGAAGGAGCGTGTCGTCATGCGGCGCAAACCAACCTGCGTCCACTGGCCGCCCATCGAGTTCGATGATGCTCCCCTTGGCTATGTCGAGAGGAATGGTGATGAACGCGCATGCTGCGGCGCCGGAGTTCGGGTCGGCGGGTCGCTCTGCACTCACGCCAAATGGATAGGACGCGACTGCCCAACGGGTCCCGCTCGCGTGGGCGCAGTTCGCGAGCCCGTTGCCGACCCACGCTCGCGTCGCCTCTAGAACACGCCGCGTACCTGTTCCCGTCGGGCTGTTCACATCGACGATTGTGGCCGTCGCAGTGGGTTGATTCGCATCATGCGCGAGAGGCACAAGCATGACGCCGCCGGGGATCGCGATCGGTCGTGCTCCCTCTCGCGCAACGGGTGCGGCCATCGTTGATGCCGCGTGGCCCAGGACGACGCACAGAAACGCCCGGAGACATCCAATGTTTTTGCGCAGAAACATGGAGGAGTGGAAACGCATTGCGAAGGCAATCGTATTCCATGTGCCGATTATGCTGTGCACAATGCTCCGACTTGCAATTGCCCTCCCTCTAGCCACGCTCGCGACACTCTTGACGGCGTGCGGCGGCCCAACGACTCCAGTCGCGCCTCCAAATCAAACGACGCCGCAGGCCGCAACTTCTCCAACCGAACCAGTCGCGGTCGCGCCGGCAGTGCCGACGGAGGAAGTCAAACTGATGAAAGAGTTTTGGGACACTGGGAAGTTGAAGTACTGGAACGAAATGCGGAAGGACTCCGCGGGGAAATGGCAGAAAACAGGGCTCGGACGGGCCTACTACAGCGACGGCATTCTCGAACGCGAGGGGATGTACAAGGACGGGACGCGTGTTGGCATCTGGAAGTACTACGACGACGCAGGCAACCTCGCCCGAACCGAGGATCGCGGCGAGGGGAAACCTGGCGGCGCGTAGAAGTCTGCGTTCTGCCGAGAGGGAAGTTTGAACCTAGGAAGATGAGCGCGCGAGTCGAGGGTAGACTCATTGCATGTCGAGAGTGCCACCGCGAGTTTCCGCGTTCATCAACCAGAAGGGGGGCGTTGGAAAGACAACCTCGACTGTCAATATCGGTGCCGCGATTGCATCGCTTGGACGCAAGGTGCTCCTCATCGATCTCGATCCGCAGTCGCACCTCTCGCTTCATCTTGGAGTGGACGGCGCGAGCATTGGGCAGACGATTTACGACCTCATGCTCGATCCTGAGGCGCGCACAGAAGACTGCATCGTCAAGGTGCGACCGAATCTCGACATTCTTCCCTCGACGGTGGACCTTGCTGCGGCGGAGATGGAGCTCGCGAGTTCGGCGGACCGCAACAACATTCTGAAGCGACGATTTGCGGAAGTAAGTGACCGTTATGAGTTTGTGTTGCTCGACTGTCCGCCAAGTTTGGGACTTCTCACGCTGAATGGACTTTGCCTTGCGGGCGAGGTCATCGTCCCGATGCAGGCGCACTTTCTCGCGATGCAAGGCTTGTCGAAGTTGCTCGAGACAGTCAAGCTTGTCGCGCAAGGCCTGAACCCTTCGCTCAAAGTCGGCGGTGTGATCTTGTGCATGCACGAGACGCAATCCACGCACAGCAAGGAAGTCGTCGCTGAGCTCGATCAGTTCTTCGAGGACTCTGCGGGAAGCGGATTGCCTTGGGAGCAGGCGAAAGTGTTCCGTCCCGCGATACGTCGAAACATCAAGCTTGCTGAGGCACCGAGTTTCGGTCAAACGATTTTTGATTATGCCGAGTGGTGCCCAGGCGCGATTGACTATCGCACGCTCGCGGAGCGATTCGTGCGCGACTGGGATCGCGCGCATGGCATGGACTCCGGAGCCGCGCGCGCAGCGGAAGTCGCGGCGTCGACTGCAACGAGCGCTTCGGTGAACGAACGCGCGACCGAAGAGATTCCAGTGGCTGCTCCCGCGAATGCACTCGCTTCACAAGCGGTGACTGAACAGAAGCCAGTCGCCGTGCGCGCGTCAAAGTCGGTACGGGGCTCGAAGAGCGCGCCCGAACCGAAAGTAGTTCCAGAGCCGAGTCCGTTGATCCCCATTGAGTCGCCGCGAAACGCTCCACAGGAACTCTCTTCCGCGACACTGTCCGTCGAACCGAAGCGCGTTCGCCGAGGCGCGTGAGAAGGAAGACGCTTCTTTCGCATCGTGGAACGAATGACGAACGCCGTAGACCCAACCTTGCAAGGACTTGTCGCTCGTCGCGCGCGCAAGTCCTGGATCGCAGTGTTTGTGAGCGCGCTCGTTGCGATTTCGCTCGCAACCCATTGGCCCAATGTGCATGTGGGCGATCCCACGCGACCGCCTGACAAGATCATTCATTTCATCGCGTTCGGTGGACTCACCGCGCTGCTCTGGCAAATCGGATGGATCAAGTCGCGCATCGCTCTCGCGGCAACCTCGCTTGCCATTGCCGTCGCGGACGAGTTGACGCAGTCCATGGGTATCGAGGGCAGGCAGTCGAGCATCGAGGATGTGATTGCTGGTGGGCTCGGCATCTTCGTTGTCGTGCTGGGGATCTGGGCGTTTGCGCCGGTTGGTGGTCCGGCCGCGATGCTGCGGCAACAGCGGCGGAGAATTGCTGAGCAATTCGTGTTCTCACGATTGGGACCTTGGCTCTCGCTTCTCGCTGCTTCGCTGTTTGGGATTGTGGTCATGCTCCCACTGTCGATTCTCATCGACAGTCGATTCCCTCGACCAAATCCTCTGCAGGCCGCGCTTGTGGGCGCAGTCCTCGGCGTGTTGCTCTCTTCTCTGATCATGCTCGAGGCGCTCGTCCGGCGAACACTACAAGCGACTGCGCACCGTCCGCGTTGCACCTCGTGCGGCGCGGAAGCGCTCGATGGGATTTCTTGCACTCGATGTGGCGCGCAGACAGATCGTCACCTCTTTATCGCGTGGCCAGATGTCGGAGGAGGCGAGTTTCTCCGACTCGCCGCGCGCCCACTCGCTCTCGCCGTTGGCATCGTGATCGCGGTGACGGCGGTGGTGTTGAGTATCGGCGCGCTTCGATTGACTTTTCCGCTCGCGGGACAGATGGACGCGCTCATTCAAGGCCGAGCGTATGGAATGACAAGCGTGCTCGACCTTACGCTTGTGGCCTCTGCCGCCGCGGTCGCCGTGCGGTCGTTCCGGACACGGAGTGCGCGCCGAGCCGATGCGGCGAGTGAGCGTTGCATCGAGTGTGGGTATGACCTCTCTCAGACACCCACGGCGGTTGAGGGGTACATGGGGCGGGACGCTGCCGGGGTCGCGCGTCCTTGCCAAATCGGACGCTGCGGCGAGTGCGGTGCGTCCTTTCTTCGAGAGATCGAGCAGGGTGCAGGGTGACGGCCGGGGCGGTCGCTTCGGTCGCCAAGCGCGCTGGCGTTAGCATGGTTCTTCGATGCGCCTCGTAGCACTTCTTACTCTCGGTCTCGCGCTGGCAAGCGGCTGTTCCACGGACCATCGGATCCTGGAGTCGGATGTCTATCTTCCGGAAGGCATGACGACGATTCGTTCTTCCAACATTCGGCGCGCTGACGGATCGTTGGTGGGAGGTGACTTTCTTCTTGCGGGACGAGTGAATGACGCGGAAGCGTCCATGGATGACCTTGTCGATGAGTACCGATCGAACGGGTGGTTTCTCAAGCGGGAGATCCCTGGCCTCGACTTCTCTCGCGCGGATCTCGTGAAGGGCGACCGGACGGTCACGGTTGAGCTCGTTCGTCGTCGATTGGATCCAGCGAACTCAACCGGAACGATCGTCGTGGCGAGCCCGTCGAAGTCAGCGGCATCTGCAGTCGAAACGCCGATGAAGTGACCCAATGTCACTCTGTCGTCAATCCACGGAAGATGCGTGATGCCCAAATCATTTGAGTATCACGCGCGAATCGTGGGCGCATTGACTTTCGTCAGTCGAGTCTCTGGATTCGCACGAGAGGCAGTCTTCTCGCGCGTGTTCGGATTGGGTCCCATCATGGATGCGTTTTCGTTCGCCTTCATGATGCCGAACTTGTTCCGGCGACTCTTCGGTGAGGGCGCACTGAGCGCGGCGTTTCTTCCGCGCTTTGTGAAACTTGATGCGGAGGATCCGGAGTCTGCGCGCCGGTTCGGCGCACTGATGCTCGCGGTAAGCGGGGCGGCGTTCTTCGCGGTCCTTGCGATCATCGAAATCGTGCTTCTTGTGCTTTGGTGGAACGCGCCCGACTACGCAGTGGTCTTTCACCCGCCCGCGCGGTTTGGCGGCGCACTGCTTCCCTCGTTCTCCGTCCACTCCGCGGCGCTGGGCTACGAGCTCGCGATGATCATGATGCCGTACATGCCGCTCGTGTGCCTCGTGGCACTTTCGGGCGCGGTGCTTCAATCGAAGGAGCGATTCGTCGTCACGGCGGCAGCACCGATCATTCTCAACATCGCATTCGTCGCCGCAGCCCTCGCGGGATTTCCGTTGCTCGGCGACGATGTCGGTCGGCGCTCGCACATTCTGCTCGTCGCCGCGAGCGTCCTTGTCGCTGGACTCCTGCAGCTCGCGTGGACGCTCTCTGCACTCCGAAAGGTCGGGCTTGTACTCGAACCGCGCCATCCTGTCGCATGGGAACATGTGAAGCGAACGCTCGCGGAGAGTTTGCCGGTCATGCTCGGCATGGGTGTCTTACAAGTCAACACATTTATCGATGGCCTCATTGCAAGTTGGCCCACGCTCGTTGGGCCGACCATCTTCGGTTTCGAGTATCCGCTGAAGCCAGGCGCGATGGCGGCATTCGCAAGCGCGCAGCGGCTGTATGAATTCCCGCTCGCAATCTTCGGGCTCTCGATTGCAACGGCGATTTACCCGATGCTCGCTCGTGAATCGAAAAATCTCGACACCTTTGCCTCGACGGTTCGAGACGGAATCCAACGAGCATGGTTCATCGGTCTGCCCGCGAGCGTCGGTTTGGTTCTCGTTGCCGAACCCGCGTGTGGCGTCGCGTTCCAGGGCAGCGAGTTCACTTATGAAGACACGCAGCGAGTTGCTGTGATTCTCCGCGGATTTGCGTTCGCAATCTGGTCGTACTCAATCGTGCACATCGTGACACGCGCGTTCTACGCGCTCGAGGATCGCCGAACTCCACTTCGTGTGGCGTACTGCATGATCGGCTTGAACTTTGTACTGAATGTCACGCTCATTTTCACGCCACTTCGGGAAGCTGGTCTCGGGTACTCCACAGCTTTTTGTTCGGTGGTTCAATCGATCACGCTGCTCTGCTTGCTTCGCCGCAGGGTGCCGACTCTGTTGCAAGGAGCACTCATTGCGGCGACCTTGAGGACCGGGGTGGCGACGCTGGTGATGGCGCTCTGCGTCATCACGACGTCTGCTCTCATCCCCGTCCAAACGGATTGGTCCTCGCTTCTCTTGCGGTTTCTCGCCGAGGCTGGAGTGGGTGCGAGCAGTTTTGCCGTCTCCATTTACCTCCTTCGGTCCCTGGCATTCAAGCGTCAACCGCGCTCATGAAAGTAGGTAGCGGGTAAGATCTGCCAACGTGCCTAGTGATGACGTCTCAGCAAGTGCGGTACGCGAGGAGGAGGGCCGTTCGCAAGAGCGGATCTCGTCCATTGCAGATCAAGGACATCGTCGAGGATTTGGGGTCGCGGTCGGCTTCACGATGCTTGTCTCGATCGTGGCGTATTGGCAAATGGATCGAATGGAGACCGAGGACGTTGTGCACGAGCTCAATCTGGTTGTTGAGAGCGACGCGAAGTTCTTTGAGCAACGATTGAATGAGGCCGTTCTGTATGCGGCGATGACCCGCCAACTGTTCGATTCCTCTACCCGAGTGACGCGCGGGGAGTTTGACGAGTTCGTTGGCGGGTTTCCGCCGTTTGATGGATTGCAAGGATTGAGTTGGAACCCGCGTGTCCTCGCGAGTGACCGAGCGGCGTTTGAGTCTTCGCTTGGAGAATCATACGGCGCGAGTATGAGCATTCGCGACCGTACCTCGGGCACACTTGCTCGAGCAGCCGATCGAGAGGAGTACTGCCCGGTCGAGTTCATTTTCCCATTGCAGGGCAATGAGACTGCTGTTGGGTACGACGTCGCTTCTGAGTCGACACGACGAGACGCCATGCTTCGGGCACGCGACTCAGGTGAGACTTCGATGACCGCACCGATCACGATCGTGCAGGAGTCGAGGAAGAGCCGCGCCGCGCTCATCTTCGCGCCGTTTTTCGCGGTCGATCACCAGCCTCAAACAGTGGACCAGCGGCGGGAGTCATTTCAAGGTTGCGTCGTCGCGGTCATTCGAACCGCACCCATCTTCGACGCAGCTCTCGCGCGAAACCATCGTCTACCGATCGGAGTTTCCTTTCTCGTGAGGGACGCCGAGATCTCGGGTGACGCCGGCGTTCTTTTTGAGCATGCATCACGCGCAGTCGCATCTCCGCCGAGTTTGAGCCACGTTCCGGACTCGACCGATCATCAAGTCTCGTTCCGTGTTGCTGGTCGCGTGATTGAGGTCGTGGGATCCCCGAGTCCGCATTTCGCGGCGTTGCACTCGACTGGGCGACTGGAAGTCCTTCTGCTTGCGCTCCTCGGATTGAATCTGCTGGTGTTTGAGTTTTCGAGGCGTGCGAGTCGGGCAGCTCGCCAAGCCCAAAGACAGGCGGACGACTTACTAAGCGCACAGACCGCGCAGCGTGTGACTGCCGAGGAAGCGAACGCCGGGAAGTCCCGGTTTCTCGCGATTGTGAGCCACGAGATTCGAACGCCGATGAATGGCGTCATTGGCCTCGTCGACGTGCTCCTCGAGACGAGCTTGAAACCAAATCAACTGGCGATGATGAAGACGATTTCAGCGAGCGCGCGCTCGTTGCTGGCGATGCTCAATGAGATCCTCGATTTTTCGAAGATTGAATCGGGGAAGCTCGAACTCAACCTTAGAGACATCAATCTTGAAGAAGCGATCGTCACGCCGTGCGTGATGCTCGATTCAATGGCGAGGGGGAAGCGTGTCTATTGCACTGTCTTCGTCGATCCCGAACTCCCTCGAGAGGTTGTGAGCGATGCGGGTCGGCTGCAACAGATTCTCGTCAATCTTCTGGGTAACGCGATCAAGTTTTCAAGCGGTCTTAGTCGCGAAGGCGCGATCTCCGTGCGCGCCGTTTTGGGAGCTGGATCGAATTCTGGAACTATTGACGCAACACAGCGGTGGCTTGAGGTGTCGGTCCGCGACAATGGGGTGGGCATGAGTGAGGAAACGCTGTCTCGGCTGTTCCGGCCCTTTGAACAAGAGAACGCGCTGACATCCGAGCGATTCGGCGGTACCGGTCTCGGGCTCGCGATTAGCCAGCAACTTGCCCGCCTCATGGGTGGAGAGATTCAGGTGGAGAGTCAACTCGGGACGGGGTCGAAGTTCACCTTCCGCGTACCACTCCGGTCTACGACGAAAGCCTTTGGACTCGATCAGGCAGAAGTACGAATCCTGGATGGGATCAAGTGTCAAGTTGGCGGAGAGGACGTCGAGCACACCCAAGACATCGCGAAGTATCTCGCGCATGCGGGCGCTTTCGTGGAACTTGTTCCTGGTGTACCGATCGGCGACCTACGCGCAGAAGCGCAGGGGCTTGATCCGAGCATCGATGGAGTTCCCGTCACAATAGACCGCGCAGTCTGTATCACACTTCTGAGTGAGGCACCGGGTGGAGGGAAGTGCTTGGTCTTGACGCGCGGCGTACGGCGGGGAATGCGTTCCCTGAGCGCGGACGTCATGGCGCTCGATGGAGACGTCGCTACGCGAGGGGCCATCGTAGATGCGGTGGCGCGCCTCGCGAATCGGCGAGCAGCAGAGCCAGTGGTCGCACGTGAGAGTTCCGAACCGCCGGAGTTGCCTGCCCCAGCCGGCGCGCGTGAAGAGCAGCGGAAGCTCGGTCGGTTGATTCTCGTCGCGGAGGACAACGAGACGAATCAAGAAGTCATTCGGTTGCAGCTCGAGGTTCTGGGATATTCCGCAGACATTGTCTCGAATGGCGCATTGGCACTGGAGCGTTGGCGCGTGAGCGAATATGCGCTTGTCTTGGCGGATGTGCAGATGCCTCGTTTGGATGGGCATGGCCTGACAAGAGCGATTCGAACTGAAGAGGGAAGGAATGGATCTCGCCACACGCCGATCATCATCGTGACAGCGAACTTGTTGAAAGAGGAGCAGGAGCGTTGCCTTGCGTCTGGTGCAGACGACTTCCTGGGAAAGCCAGTGCTGCTCGATGCGCTTCGCGAGAAGTTGAGAATGTGGCTACCCGTTTCGCCGCGTGCGCGCGACGGCGAGACAGACCGAACCTCGGAGCAGGCCGTGATTGTGCCTGATGACGCGGGATGCAGCGACGTCGTTGACCTGTCTTCGCTGAGGAATTCTGTAGGTGATGCGCATGGCGCGTTGTCGGAGCTTCTCGCCATTTTCTGCGCCAGGTCGATTGCTCTTTCAAACGAGATTCGTCTCGCGGTGATGGAGGAACGAATGGCAGATGCGCGCATGCTTGCGCACAAACTGAAGGGATCAGCCGGGAGCTTTGGAGCCCATAAGCTGATGGCGCTTTGTGTCGCTCTCGAATGCTGTGATGCAACGAGCGAGCGAGGTGTCGCAAGCGGGATAGCTGAGCAGATCAGCAGTGAGGCGGTTCGCGTGGAGGAGTTTCTTCAACGGCAGACTCGAGGTTGAGTCGACGACGATGAGTTCGGCGCTTCGTGCAGCGCTCTCATCAGGTCGTGCGGGGAGCCGCATAATCAAACTCTTCCGCACAGTTGCACCCTGCGTTCATGGCTATATCAGTGATGCGCTGCTCCATGCGGCAGGAAGTGCCGATCTCGCTTCTTGGAGAACTCATGGACGCGGTCCCTCAAAGCGGAAAATTGCATCGCCCGGCAGCTGCACGCACGGATGTGCTCGCACTCATTGATGAAATGGAGCGATCAGTCTCGACCCTCCGTGCGGTGCAGGACGCGCTTGACGAAGAACGGTCGAGTGCCGCAACCCTCGCAGATGAGCGGGACGATTTGCTTGAGCAGAGCCTCGCAGCTCAAGCGCGCATCGCGCATCTTGGATGCGAGAGAGAAGAGTTTCGAAGGGCGATGGAGCAAGCACAGTCGGAGGTGAAGTCACTCAAGGCTTCAGCGATCGACGCTGCGTCCGTGAATGCGCAGTGGGAGGCAGAGTGCGCTTCGCGTTCGGCGCTGTGCAGCGCTGCGGAGCAGAGTCTCGAAGCCTTGCGCGCTGAGTTTGCGCAGAAGCAATCAGAGGCTAGTCAAGCGCGCGCGGAGTGCGATTCGCTGCGTGCTTCGTTGGATAGCCTCGCGATCGCTGGTGGCGCAAGTGACGAGGCAAGTGCGTCACTGCAGTCGTTGCTCGACCAAAGAGAAAACTCGTTGAGCGAGGTCCGTGCCTCGCTTGCGGCCGCGGAGGCGCTCGCGACAGAACTTGAAACGCGCGTGGCGACGGCCAAACGCGAAACGGAATCTCGCGCGCGTGAATCCGAAACGGCCCAAGCAAACTTGCGGCTCGCGACTGATCGCCTCGGCGTGCTCGCGAAGCACACGGTCGAGCAGGCGCGCAAGATCGCGGAACTGCAGGGGCAACTCGCAGCATCGAACTGCTCTGATGCAGCGACCGATGACTCGGCATGGGCCGCTGAGCGAACAGCGCTTGAGGCACGGATTGCCGCTGCGAATGACGAACTTCGTATGCAGCGCGAAGTCCAAGCTCAATGGGAGGCGAATGCCGCGAGTAGCGGTCAGCCAAGCGAAGCGGTAGCGCCCGCGGCGCAGGAACTCGCCGCGCTGCGTCGAGACTTGGAGCGGCGTGCAGCATTCCTCGATCACCGTCGCGAGACCCTGCGAAAGTACCGCGCGGCAGTTGGCGCGCGCCGTGCTGAGTGGGGCGCACGGGAAACAGAGATTGCTCGAGCAGTTGAGCGGAAGATCAATGAAGTGCGTGAAGAGGCGCGTGCGGATGCGAAGCGCGATGCTGAGCAGCGCGTGCGTGAAGCGGTTGCGGAACTCCAGCGCGGTTCTGGCGTGCCGTCGGTGACGATGGAAGAGTTTCAGCGCAGGGTTCGTGAGGAAGAGGAGCGGCAGGAACGCGAGCGGCTTGAACTCTCCGAGAATCGCCGGTTGCTTTCAGAGAGCGAGCATGAACTCTCGCGCAGATACAGCACAACGCGCGGCGGGACGGTGCTCGCACTTTCATGCGTTGGCATCGCGCTGTGTGCGTGGTGCGCATGGTGGCTCTCCGGTGAACTCGCGCCCAAGACGGCGATCGCGAGCCTCGATCTCGCTGTCACAAGCCGGTCTGGCGATGTGAACGCGCGAGAGGAAGCGGATCCAGCACCGATTCTTGCGTTCATGCAGCAGGCGCCCAAGGACCCGACGTTTCACTCGACGGTGGCCGCTCGTCTCCAGGATCGCGGGTTCACCAATGCCGAGGCGATTGCGGAGATGAAGGTGCTCCCCGAGCGGCTCAAGATCGACTCCTCAAACGGAGCGTTTGTGCATCTGACCTATGTAGGCGATGCACGGTCGCGCATGGTGCTCGACACAGCGACCACCACACTTGTGCAAGAAGTGAACAAGGCCCCAGAGCGCAAGCAGGATTGCCTGCGCGTGTCGATTGCCGGCCTTCGACAAGATTCTGGTCGAGTGGTCTTTAGCGAAGGTCGCGCCATGCCAGATCCAGACCGCACATTTCGCGCTGCTGGAATTTTCGGAGCCGGATTTGCGATCGCGTTGTGTCTTGGGTTCGGAGGATGGGCTTTCGCACGGCGCGCTCCCAAGATGATGGAAGCGCTTGATGACTGATTTGATCGGCGAATGACGCCTTCTGTGGCGCATTCTTGAAGGATTCCTCCTTCCTCGATGAAGTGACTGCCAGTATCCGCCGACAAATGAAAGGAATACACGGTGCACCCACGGATGGGTGTGGCCGGAAAGGGCGTTTTACCCATGCACGGACCAGCACGGCTTAGGCTCGTAGGAATCACTGGCGCGCAAGCGACAGAGTCGACTCCGCAGCCGCTTCCCTTTCCGGTGTGTATTCGCGATTTGCCCATTCACTCTCGCGCTGCATCAGACGATGCGCTCGCTGCAATGGAAGCAGTGAGTCGAAAGATGAATGACCTCGCTCGCGCGCTCGGATGCACGCGGACGAGTGACCACGATGACGGCGGACGGCCTAGCGCAGCGTGATTGTTGCCTTGACCGTCCGCCACAGGAATGTGAGGAGAAGAGTCGTCGCTCTCGCTTCGAGAGCAGCGCGACGGGCGAAAAGAGACATGAGCCGCCGAGATTTCGGCGGCTCATGTCGTTTTGACGAGATCAGGCTTGCTTACTGACGCGGAGCAGGAGCGGTGCTTGGCGCCGGAGTCATAGGCTTCATGGTGAGCGGATCGCGCAGTGGCAAGTGCGTCGTCCCGTCTTCACTGAACTTCGGTCGCGATGGTCCCGCGGTCGGGTCGCCGTTGCTGATCGTGCTCCACTCGCCCACGATGAACACTGCCATCGCATCCGGGTCGAGGTACTTCTTCGCGACGGCTTGCACATCTTCCGCCGTGACGCTCTCAATGTTCGCGCGATAGTTGCGCCAGTAGTTTGCGTCGCGCTTCGTCATTTCATCCGTGACGAACACATTGAGCATTTGCGGCTTCGACTCAAAGGTGCGCGGGAATGTCTCGATGAACGACTTCTTCGCCGTTTCGAGTTCTTCTGCACTGACCTGGGTGTTCCGCATCTTTTCGAACTCTGCGAAGACCGTCGCTTCTGCTTCAGCGACAGTCGCGTTCTTGGACTGGAAACCCGCGCGGAACTCGCCGGGATACCACACGCGCGGCGCCAATGAGCTTCCCGCGGAGTAGGCCAGCCCCTTATCGCTTCGCACACTCTTCATGATGCGACTCGTGAAGCCACCGCCCCCGAGGATCTCATTCATGACGAGGTACTTGAAGTAATCCGGATCATCGCGAGTGATGGATCGCCCGCCGATGAAGACCTTTCCTTGGGGGATGTCTTTTTGAATGTGATAGAGCCCTGGGGTAAAGCTCGCGGTCGGAGCCGGCGGATCATTCACAGTCTCTCCGGCAGGCCATCCGGCGAGAGCGGACTCGAGTTTGGCAAGCATCGCGTCGACTTCGAAGTCTCCACTCACGGCGATCACAACATTGCCAGGGTGCAGGATGCGCTGGGCGAATGCGCGCATGCCATCGGGCGAGATGTTCGCGATGCTGTCCGCGGTTGGTTCGGCCGACTCGAAATGATCCTCGCCGTAGAGCAGCATGGACCATTCGCGATCGAGAATCGACTCCGCATCATCATTGCGTTGCTTCATGCTCTCAAGCGCTTCCTGCTTGCGAAGCATGAGTTGCTCGGCATCGAACCGCGGATTTCGCAACATGTCCATGAGCAGCGCGAGACTGGCATCGAAGTTTTGCTTCAAGCAGTTAATCGAAGCCTGCGCGCTCGTCGATCCGATGTTCACGCCAATCTCGCTTGCGAGGAAATCGACCTTTTCGTCGAGGTCTGATGGTGCAAGAGAGGTTGTGCCGCCAACGCGGAGCATCGCCCCCGTCATGCCAGCGAGCCCGGATTCGCCAGCGCGCTCGAGATACGCGCCACCCTTGAAGGTCATCGAAAGGTCGATGAGTGGAAGTTCCGTGCTTGGTGCGAGGAAGACCACGACGCCGGAGCTGAGTGTGTGGCGATATCCACTTGCAACTGGGGGTTCAAAGCGCAGGGGAGAAAATGAGAGGGACTCTGGTCGGGCGGGAATCTCCGCGCTCGAAGCAGGAACTTGCGCCGCGGATTGCATCGCGAGGGCGAGCGCGCAGAAAATGGGGAGTGTGTGCATGGGCTGCGTGAAGTAGGAGGCGAAGGGGAGTGGCGTGTGTGTCTGCGCGGTCATGGCGTACCTCCGCTTGCAGCGGGCGAAGCGGCCGGTGCTCCGGCGTCGAGCTCGGCAAGTCGCTCGGTCATCTTCTTGAGCATGTAATCGAACGCGGGTTTCATGGGTGGAGGAACTTGGCCAGACTGTGCAGTGAGTTCAGCGACTCCGCTCCGAAGCTTCTCCGCGTCGGTCTCGGCGGCGATCTTCTTGAGAGCGCCCTTCACCATCTGTTGGAGTTGCGGAGGGAATGCCGCGATCGCTGGATCTTCAGCCTCTTGCGCGCTTCCTGCCTTTCGCGTGTAGATCGCAACACTGCTGTTGTTGGGTGTGAGGTATTGCTTCGCCACGCGCTGCACATCTTCTGCTGTCACTGCCGCGAGTTTCACGGGGCCCGTGTTGATTTCCTCCCAACCACCGAGTGCCTCGAGGTATCCGAGTTGCACAAGAAGGAAGAAGTTAGCGCGCAGGCGCCGGTAGTTTTCCGCGGTGAACTGATTCTTGACTTTCTCAAGCTCCAAGGCCGGAACGATTTCGTTCTGCACACGCGCGACTTCTTCCTTCCACGCGGCTTCGAGTTCGAGCGGTGTGTGATCGCCCTTCACTTCGGAAGTGAAACTGAAGGCGCCCGCGTACTTGCGAGCCTCAAACTGTGCCCGCGCGGAGCTCGCGATCTCGCGACCTTCGACGAGACCCTTGTAGAGGCGGCCGGTTCGACCGTTCAGAATTGCGGCGAGTACTTCGAGTGCATATCCATCTTTGTGCGCGAAGGGGACGGCGTGGTATCGCACTTCGACGGATGGCTGGCACTCGCACGACGCGAGCATGCGCTGTTCGGCAAGTTGTGGCACTTCGAGGGTCACCACGGGCGGAACGGCACCACCCGGCGTGAGCCGACTGAAATAACGCTCGATTTGCGCGCGGACTTCACCTGGATCGAAATCGCCAACGACGACGCCGCAAAGGTTGTTCGGCCGGTAGTAGATGTTCCAGTACTTCAGCGCCTCTTCCATCGTGTAACTGTTGAGATCGCTCGTCCAACCGATCACAGGCCATGCGTATCCGCTCGACATCCAAAACATCGCGTCGAACTGCTCTTGGAACACGCCAGTCGGGGTGCTTTCCGTGCGGAGTCGTCGTTCTTCATGGACGACATCTCGTTCGGAGTAGAACTCGCGGAACACCGAGCCTTGAAGGCGGTCGCTCTCCATCCACGCCCAGAGCTCGAACTTGTTCGATGGAACATTGATGAAGTAGAAAGTCACATCGTTGCTCGTGAATGCGTTCATTCCAGAGCCACCTTGTGAGGTGTAGATGAGGTCGAATTCATCTTTGACGATGGACGACTTTGTGACTTGCGCGGCCTTCAATTGCGCAATCTCGTTTTCGAGCGCGCCGCGTTGAGATTGCGCTTCGGCGCCGCTCGGGGCGGCCTTTAACTGCGATTCAAGCGAAGCAATCTTTTCAGCGTTCGCGCGGCCCTGCTGCGCATCCATGTTGGCCTTCAGTTCCTTCCGGAGCGCGGCAATCTCGGGCGTATCGGAGGCTGGATTCCACGGATCATCAATCTCGCCTCGGTAGTAGCGCGTGTATTGATCGTGCCAAATCAGATCATTGATCTGCGCCCGAAGCGCTGATTGGCGAGCGCGGTACTCGGCATCAAGTTTTGGATTCGCAGTCCCAATCGTGTCAGTCCCCTTGAACATCATGTGCTCAAAGAAGTGGCTGATCCCAGTGATGCCGGGTCGCTCATTGACGGAACCGACTTTGGCAACCCAGCCTGCGGCGATCACATTGGGCTGGTCGTGCCGAGGAACGAGAAGAAACTTCATCCCGTTCTCGAGGACGAACACTTCCGGTGTCACTTGCTGTGCATGTGTCGCGGATGTGGAGAGAGCGGGAGGGAGAGAGAGGGCGAGCGCGAGGATCGCGGTGCCGGACTTGTGCATTCGGGACTCCGGTTTGGGTTGGCTGCGTTTGGGGCGGGGCAGCCTATACCGTGCCCCCGCGCTATGCGTGGCAATCCTTCTTTCGCGCGCGGCGCGCGTTATAAGAACTTACACTTCAGCCGCAGCGAAGCAGTCTCTTCTGTGAACCGCCGTGCTTTGTTGGCGTGCGGTCATTTCCTGCGTAGGCTCCGTGTAGTTCCCCCGATCAGTCCCCCTGCCCGCATCACTCTTGCGTACGCGAAATCCAAATGCAAATGCGCCCATCGAACTCCTTCGCTGCCACTTCCCTCGCGGTCGGTGTCGCTGCGTTCTGCGGCTCGTCGGCCTCCGCGCAGATGCGCTTCGTGAACTACAACACCGCCAAGCTGATCGGTGACACGAATGCTTTTCGCGCGGTTCTCCTCGCTGCGGCAGAAGATGATCGTCAAGGGTTCGCGATTGATCCGGCGGTCATCACTTTTCAAGAAGTGCCAGCGTCCATTGTGACGGCGCTCGACGGACATGTTGCTGCGGCTTTCGCGCCGACGGTTTATACACGAGCCACGTACACGACGGCGAGCGGAGAAGACAGCGCGGGAGGGGCGCAGTGCATGTACTACCGCGCGGATCTCCTGACAGAGAACACCGCACTGCACCTTGATCTATCGACGGGCGCGAGTCGCTACACCGATCGTTGGTTTCTCCAACTGAATGGGTATTCATCTCCGCAAGCCGGGTTCTATGTCTATTCGTCTCATCTCAAGGCGAGCAACACCTCAGCCGATGCGCAGACGCGACTCGCGGGCGTGCAGACGATCCGGAACAACTCCGATGCGCTTCCGGTGGGAAGTCACATCTTGTATTGCGGCGACTTCAACTTCTACACGAACACGGAGCCTGGATTCATTGAGTACATCTCGGCGGGTGTTGGGCAAGGAGTCGATCCCTACGGCACGGCCGATTGGACTGGCGCCGCGAATGCTTATAAGCACACCCAGTCGCCGATCTTGACTTCCACCAATGGGCTCGTCGCCGGTGGCCTTGATGATCGGTTTGATTTTCAGCTCTCGAACACCGAGTTTCAGGACGGCGCTGGAATCGCGCTTATTGCCAACACCTACCGCCCGCTCGGCAACGACGCGAATCACTACAACATGGCGATCAACTCGCCAGCAAACAGTTACTTCATCGGGCAAGCCGCTCGATCGCAGGCACTGGCCAACGCGCTGCTCCTCGCGAGTGATCACATTCCTTTGATCGCGGACTACACGATTCCTCCCAAGCTTCAACTGCAAGGCGCCACCAACTTCGGTCGCGTCTTGCAGGGCGCAACGGTTTCGCTGTCGTACTTTGTATCAAACATCGCACCGGTTCAATTCAGCCAAGGCATGTTCGTGAACCACGCAGCGATGAGTTACTCGGGCACCGCACTGACAGGCGGCGTTGCGAGCGTCGCGGTCCCCCTTTCGCCAGCAACTGCGACCGCAACCGTCAATGTCAATAGCGCGACGGTAGGGGCGAAGACCGGCGTCGTTGGAGCGACGAGTACCGCCGAGGGTGGGCAAGCCGCAACGGCGGTCAATGTCGCAGGCACAGTCATCCGTCGCGCGAACGCCTCGTTCAGTGCGAAATCCGACCTGAATGCCGCGACGGTGAATGCGGATGTTGCGTTCGGGTCGAACACGATCGACTTTGAAGTGAGCGTTTGGAACAACGGCTACAACGCACTTCAAGCACTCCTTGATGTCGATAGCGTGAGCGGTCTCAGCGCGGGATTCACCGGCGTCACGACGGCCATTCCGAATATTGGCGCAGGCTCGGGAGTGGTCCGAGTTCGCTTCGACGCGACCGGCAAGGCGCCTGGCGTCTACACAGCGAATGCGACCGTTTCGACGAGTGACGAAAACCTCGTGGGCGCTGTGAGCACGCCAATCGCGCTGACGCTGCACGCGACAGTTGTCGCGACTGGCAATCCAGCGGACCTCAATGGCGATGGCACGATCGACGGCGCGGATCTCTCGATTCTTCTGAATGCGTGGGGAACGGCCGGACCGGGTGACATTGACCAGAGTGGCATCGTGGATGCTGCCGATATCGCGCTCCTACTCGGTGCATGGGGCAGTTGATCATTTCGTTTGACCCAAGCTTTCATTGATCCTCTCGATGCGTATGCAAACCTCTCGCGCTGTTCCCGCGCTCTTCACCTGCGCACTTGTGATTGCCGCCGCATCTCCAATGGTGTCAGCCGACACGATCACCCGAACTCCGACGAAGGACAACACGCTCATTCAGCAGACACCAGGGGAGTGGTCTTGTGGAGCGGCAACTTACTTTTTCGCCGGTCGTGTCGGCATCAACGGTGGAAGCACGCTGCGACGAGGCGCGATGCAGTTTGATGTGAGCGCGATTCCAGTGGGCTCGACGATCACAAGCGTCTCGCTGCGGATGTATTGCGGCGCGGCGGGATTGACGACCGCGCAACCGGTCGACTTACGACGCGCGACGCTGAGTTTCGGCGAGGGTCCATCCGTCGCATTTGGCGGCGGCGGTGCATTTCCTGAGCCTCCCGATTCGACTTGGAACTATCAGTACTACCCCACGACACTCTGGCCAACCCCAGGCGGCTCGTTTAGTTCGACGATCTCCGCAACGAAGAATGTCGGAAGCATTGGGTACTACACATGGTCAACGACAGCAGCACTCGTTGCTGATGTGCAGGGTTGGGTGAACGCGCCATTAACGAATCATGGCTGGATCGTGATCTGTGATGAAGGCGGTGAATTGCAGACCGTGAAGCGATTCGATAGTCGCGAATCTGGCGTCGTTGCGACGAGGCCTACGCTGACGATTGTGTACACGCCCGGGCCGCCACCAAATCCATCTGATCTCAATCACGACGGTGCTGTGAATGGGTCGGATCTCGCGATTCTGCTGAACGCGTGGGGTACAACTGGTGTGGGAAACATCAATGGCACAGGCGTCGTCGACGGCGCCGATCTCGCGATTCTCCTGAATGCGTGGAGTTAGTTTAGGGAACGGGATTGCGTAAGCGAAGGTCGAGCCAACCTTGAAGGGCAAGAGTCGATGCACTCGCGTCGTGTTCTCGAATGAGCAGCGTCGTCGTGAAGTACGCGTCGCCTTCATTGCCGAGCAGCGCTTGACAGCACGCCTTGATGTACAGCGCATCGAGAGATGGAGGCACTGCCGCAACCGCCGCGCGCAGGTTGTCGAGGAGCATCGTGGTTCGAGAAGCGAGCGCGGGGTTCATTGGAACGCGCGCGAGCACGCCTGGTTCCACCATGATGGCCTGACGCATCGTGATGGTGGCGCCCGTGAGGTCTCCGCCGAATGCATGCGCGAGTGCTTCGCCAACGCGTGAGACCGCATCATTCGCGTCATGCTGCACGAGTTGATCGAAGCCTTGCGCGGCGTCTTGATCGAATCCATCACTCAGCAGCGACCACATCGCGTCAACCGATGGCAGCGGAGCGATGACTGCTGGAGGTGTTGACGGCGTCACCGGACAGGTCGTAGTCGTATTCACGAGCAGCGAACTCGAGAATGAAACATTGCTGTAACCGCCCGACCAATACGGCGTGTACCAAACTGGCGTGTAGGGGTAGATCGGATAACAGCCGTAGGGGTAGTACGCGGGGCGAGGCCACCAACAGTTCGACCAGTAGTTCGGAAAGCAAGGATTCCAGCAAGGATTCCAAGCGCTTGAGCAGTAGGACGCGGTCGCGTATCCGTTCCACCACGGATTTCCCCAACTTCCGCAGAGCGGAGAGGCGCCGCTTCCGTAGAAGAAGCCGAGGCCCCAGCCGCTTCCGCCAAAGCCAATCGCGAAGCTGAAACCATCAGAGTCGTAGGGCTGCCAGTAGTCGCATGGTCCGCAGGGCGGAACCCAACCGCGCTCGCATCCCCAACCGTTGGCATAAGAGACATTCGAAACATAGTTGTTGTAGACAACCGAGTTGTTGACGACACTGTTGTTGATGTTGGTCGTGTTCGCGTTCGTGCCGAAACTTCCGCCGGTGGTATCGCGCACTCGTGGTTTCTCGAGTGGCACACCGGCGAGCGTGCTGTTGTCGAGCACAGCGTCGGGCTTGATCGCGGTTGGCCGCGGCTTGGGTTGCGTGACTTCTCGTTCGCGGGGTTGATCGATGTCCGGAACATCCACGATGACGGGACGGCTGGGCGAAGGATTTCTCGCTTCGGGCTTCGGCGCAATCGTGCTTGGGTTGATCGTCACAGAGCCGCGCGACGGTCTTGGAGTCTTGGAACTGCTTGGTTTCCCGTTCTCAATCGGCTTTCGATTGTTGCGCTGACCTGCATCCGCCGGTTTGACTGGCGAACTCGTTGGATTCGCAGAAGGCTTCGATTCCGCTGGTTTCTGCGTCGAGGGTGGCGTCGAACTTGGCCGTCGCGGCGTGGGCGAAATCTGCGTCGGTGGCTGCGAAGGCTTGCGGACTTCAGGCGACTCCACAATCTGAATCGGCCGCGTTGGTTGTTTCGAAGGTGGTGGCGCAGGCCTCCAGTTCGGAGGGGGAGCCGCGGGCGGCGCAGCGACAGGTTGCTGCCGTGGCTTGGTCGCTGGCGGAACAACAACGGGCTGCGATACCGGCGGTGTCACAGCCGGGCGTTCTGGAACACGCGGCGAAGGCGGCAGGACCACAGGCGCTTCGATCGGCCTCGCGGTGGGAGGGGCGATGATTGGTCGTTCAATCGGCCGCATGGATGGCGGCGCGACGGGTGGTGCAATCGGCGCCGCTGAGGGTGGTTGCTTCACCGGTCGTTGTGGCGGTGGGGGCGAAGGAAGCGACGGCTGCTTCGAAGGCATCACCGGTGCGCGAGGCTGACTCATCGCAGGGTTCGCCATCGGGGGCATTCCTCGCGATGGTTTCACATTCTCTTGGGGTGCGGCGATCGACGACGCACTGACAGCGAGGAGCACAGCAGCGGTGAGTCCGGCGGGCGAGGCGTTTCCGAGGAGAAGGGTTCGAGCCATACAGGCAACTCCGTTCGATCCGAGGTTCGGCGTAAACTATTGTGGCTCGCGCGCGAGCGAATGCAAGCGCACGGTGAGCCGTGGGGATCGACGACTTGCCAGCTAGCCGCCATTCCATCAATGCGCCGGGATTTGAGAATGCCGCGCTGCGCCCGCGTCATTCTGCTGCGGATGGATCCTCGCCTGCTCGGGGACTTGACCGCAGACCCTTGGCTTGCCTGAACGGTACGGCCACGCATGCAGAGCGGTTGTGAAGGAGGCGAATGTTGAGAAACGCGTTGATTTGAGGGTTGCCGCTCAGAAGTAGGTGGACGAATCGCACGATCAGCGGCGTCCCGATCGCAGAACCCTTGGCGACGCGTATCCCTGAACACCCATCATCGCCCCTCGGCACTCCGAAACATTTGTTGGCAGCATTCGGAATGCTCTGGGTGGCGAGTGCTCAAAGCAGCCCTAACCACGGGTCTGATGACTTCGCGTTAGGAAATCGAACTGCTCAAATGAAAACACGCCGCGAGGGCGGCGTGTTTTCGGAGAGGCCGAGGCGGGATTCGAACCCGCGAATCACGGATTTGCAATCCGTTCCCTTAGACCACTTGGGTACTCGGCCAGTGGTCAGACGGTGAATCGGCGATCTTCGCAGCAAGGATGAGGTTCGTCAAACCAATCTGAGGACTGTTGGCTCGAAAGGTGGGTACGATTTGCCCGAAGAGCCTCAAACGGTCGAAATCATTGGTTGTCCACGCGAGTTGCCACCATCACCATGCGCTTGCTCTCTTCATCGCAGACCCGCTTTGGCCTCGCTTGGCATGTTTCCGTGTTGTTCGGTTCCATCGTTGCGATCGCTGATTTCGCGGTCGCGCAGACGCCGCCAACCCAAGCGCAGCCAACGGAATCGACCCCACAGGCGCCAAAACCAGCGGCCTCCGCGGATCTTGGCGGATATCGGCTGGCACTCCTTCGGGAAGGAGCCTCGCTTGTGCACGCAATGGGTGAAATCACCCAAGACCCGGATGAGCGCAACTGGGTGTTTCGCGCGCGGCTCGGGACGCTCAATAGCGCGGCGACTGGCGAGTCGGCTTCGCTGCGTCGAGAACTCTTGCTGATGCCGTCACCAGTGCTCGAGGACATGCTTCGTGTCCAACACCTCTCTCCTGTGCCGGTTGAGTTCGAGGTGACTGGGAAGGTCTTCATTTATCGAGGACGCAACTGGCTGCTTCCGGAACTCGCGCCGCCGATTATGCGTTTCGATGCAGCACCGAGTGCTGCGACAGCCCCAAGTGAACCAGCGAACGCGATCACTCCGACTCCCAATGGGAAGTCAAGCGTGGTACTGAGCGACGATCCGGATGACGCGGCTGTGCAGGATCTTGAGCGACGGCTTGAGTCTCGCATCGGTAGCGTGCCAGGCGTTGGAAGGCGAGATGACCCGCGGCGCGTCGAACCGGTCACCACAGTCGACACGAGGGATGACGCTGCGAACACGCGAGTCAGTGATGATCCTCGACTGCATGCCAGGCGCGGTCAACTCACGAGAGACCCGTCCACTGGTGCGTGGCGATTTCTCCCGCAGCAGGCACGCAATGCGCATGATGATCTCGCGCTCGAGTTGCTCCCATGCCTGATGCTTGAACGGCTTGAGCGCAGCGCGCGAGAAACTGATGGTGTGTACGAGATTGTGCTGAGCGGGAATGTTCTTCTTTTCGAGGGGCGCCGCTATCTCTTGCCGAGTTGGTATCAGCGCGCGCGGAATTGAGTTCCCCTTCGCAGCCGAGTGCTGTACGCATCGAGATTTTGCAGGGAAACGCGTGTTCTCAATGCGAGGCGAGCGTGCGGAGCACTTACTCGCGCACAAGAAAACGCGAGCGGATTGAACTCCGCTCGTGTCTATGGTTGTCTGAGTACCTTCAAGGCCTTCGCGTATCAGCCTAATCGATCAACCGAAGCCCGGCGCACTCGGTGGGTCGACTGGATTGCCTGGAGGATTGCGCCCCGGACGATCACCAAATCCCGGCGCACTCGGTGGGTCGACGGGATGTTCAGGATGATTGCGTCCTGGTCGGTCACCAAACCCAGGAGCACTCGGCGGCGCGATTGGGTTGCGTGGATGATTGCGACCCGGATTCGATCCGAATCCCGGCGCACTCGGTGGCGCGATCGGCGACTCAGGATGATTGCGTCCTGGGTTCGACCCGAAACCTGGCGCACGCGGCGGCGCGATTGGATTCGATGGGTGATTGCGACCTGGATTCGATCCAAACCCTGGTGCGCGAGGTGGCTCAACCGGCGTTGCAGGATGATTGCGTCCTGGTGCCGTTCCGAATCCTGGCGCGCGCGGCGCTTCGATTGGATTGGCTGGATGATTCCTTCCTGGTGTCGACTCGAAACCAGGCGGACGCGGCGCTTCGATCGGCGTACCCGGCGAACGCTTCGATGGCTTCGCTGCGGGACCGACTGGGCGATCACTCGGACTGAAGACCGGCGTCGGCGGAGTGTCGCTCGGATCTTGCATCGGAGAGGGCGCTGGAACATCTTGCGCCAGAACCGTGCACGCGACAGCGAGCGTAGCGAGGCTCGCGAGTGTTCGGGTTGTCGAAACTAGGTTCATGTGAGATCCCTTCGTCGATTCGTTCCGTGTGCATTATGCCAATGCAATCACCAATTCGACGAAATCCCCCCAAAGGGAGCGCGAAAATCTCGGAAAATCTCTGACGGCGAAACTTCGTGTGCGGTTGCTCAGGCAGTCGCAGTTGCGATTTCCCGCACTTTCGTCATTTTCGGCATCGCGCCGAGGGGTCGACCGGAGTGGCGATCGATCGGGGTCGACGCAGTTTTCTCAACGACTTCGATGCCCGAGATCACTTTTCCGAAGGCGGTGTACTGCTTGTCAAGATGCGTGCAGCCTTCGCGGCTGAGGCAGATGAAGAACTGACTGCCTGCTGAGTCCGGGTGCGCGGATCGCGCCATCGAGAGGACGCCCTTCTCGTGCTTGCGATCGTTGAACTCGGCCTTCACATTCCAGCCCGGTCCACCCGTGCCATCGCCACGGTTGCAACCACCTTGGATGACGAAGTTTGGAAGGATTCGATGGAACCCTGTCGTGTCGTAGAAATTTTGCGTCGCGAGCTTGATGAAATTCGCAGCGTGATTCGGCGCGACATCGTTCCAAAGTTCAACAACGATTGTGCCAGCGTCAGTTTCGATAGAGACCTGTGGGTATGCCATAGTGGGGACTAGTCTAGGCGACCTCTAGAGGGGGTGGAATTCAGGCTGCAATGAATTGGCGCGGGAGCGGGACATCGAGGGCGTCTGCCACCGCGCGCGTGAGGACGAATTCGTTGGTTGTGATCGTCCCATCATGCGCTGCGGCCATGGCGCAGGCTTCAAGCAGTCGTGCGCGGTCGGTGTTTGGAATCAACGCGAGCTGCGTGACGGCAGCGTCTAGTGCATCGAGCGTCCGCTCCGCAGTCGAGGGGAGGTCGCCACCCGCAATACCCACAGATCGGCATGCTGCGGCATACGCCTCTTTCGATCCTCCACTCGCGTGACTCTCGAGCGCGATCAACCCAAGCACGAGCCTTGCGTCGCCTTCATGTTGCGCGAAGCTCGCGCGCGCGGATTGTCGCTTGCTCCCAAGGCGGCGTTCCACTTGTCGTTCGAGCGCTTTCGACAGCGCCCATTCATAGACATCCACCGCGCCGTCGGTTCGCATAGCCAACGCGACAGTCTCTCGAAACGCACGGTAGCCGCCAGGGCTGAGCGTGAGAAGCGATGGAGCTGCGAGGTCTACAAGTCCGATGCGCGCAGATGCATCGAGCGCGCTCACCGCAGAGGCGACCGCCTGATATCTCGGAAACGCTTCATCATCGCGCTGCGAGACGATCGCATCGACTCCGTTCGCAACACTTCCGTGCCGCGCGATGGCGTAGATCACCGCGCGTGCGCCTTGTGGAGTCTTGAGGCTCGCACGGATCGCAGGGTCGATGTTGGCTTGCCACGCATGTGCGGCCTCGATGCTTGCTGGGTCGAGCGTTCCCGCGTGCGCGAATGCTGCTGAAAAGCCAATCGTCGCGGGCGCAGTCGCGCGTGGCGGCGGCGGGGGCGCGACTCTCTCGCGCGCGGCCGAAGTGGTCGTCGGAGCATGATCGATCTTCTGTGCACCCATGGCTTCAATGCGCGAGATCCGTTCGTCGAGCGGCGGGTGCGTCGCAAACATCGTGGAAAGGCTTGAGCAGAAGAAGAAGTGATTGAGCTCGCTCGCTGCAGCTGCGGGAACTTCCGTCGTGTGTCCGTCTCGCAACTTGCGAAGCGCATTCGCGATGCCGTCTGGATTGCGCGTGTACTGCACTGCGGAAGCATCCGCGAGGAATTCTCGTTGACGGCTAATCGCGGCTTGGATGATGCGTCCGACCAAGACTCCAAGTGAGCCGATGATCCAGATGAGAAGTCCCGCAACGACAATCGCAATGCCTATCCCGCCGTCGCCCTTCTTTCCGCCACGGCTGCCACGCATCAATTGCGGTCCGATGTAACGGAAAGTGAACCAACCGATCGTCCCCACGAGCATGATGCCCGCGATGGCCGCGGTGGTTCGCGCGTTGATCCGCGTGTCACCATGAAAGATGTGGCTGAATTCGTGTGCGATCACGCCTTGGAGTTCGTCGCGATTGAGCGACTCGATGAGCCCACGCGTGACGCCAATGACGCTGTGCGTGGGATCGGGACCCGCTGCGAACGCATTCATCCCCGGCGTGTCGATGACATACACAGGTGGGACGGGAAGACCGCTTGCTATCGCCATCTCCTCCACGATGTTGAGCACTTGTTGTTCGGCTGGCTTGCGCGAGTTTGGGTCAATCGCAACGCCGCCAAGCATCTGCGCGATGGCAGGACCCCCCGCAGAGAGTTGGGAGAGTTTGAAGAGCGTTCCGATGAGCACGAGAAGTGAAACGGCGCCCGCAACACCGAGAAAGAGCTGCGGGCTTCCGAAGCCTTCGCTCCATTGAATCTGGCCCTCTTCCTTTGATCCAATCGAAATCGCGGTCGCGGCAACGATCCAAAAAGAGAGGATCGTGCCGAGCACGCCAAGAATAAAGAGCGCAACGAGTCGTCCGGTTTGCGAACGAGCGCGATCTTGATTTGAGAAGAAGTCATTAGCCATTGCATCCCCTCCAGCAAGCGATTAAGAGAGCTTCACGCTCGGCAAGGCGCGATCAGCCGCGTCCGCTTCAAACATACCCATCGTGGGCATGCCAAAGCACTTCGCAACGAGGCTTGATGGGAAGACGACGATGGACTCGTTCAGCCGCATCACACTGTCGTTGAATCCTTGACGCGCAAACGCGATCCGATTTTCCGTGCTCGAGAGTTCCTCTTGCAGCGCGAGCGCGTTCTGATTCGCTTTGAGTTCAGGATACGCCTCCATGAGGCCGAACAATCGCCCCATCGCGTGGTCAAGCGCGCCACTCGCTCCAGCGAGCGCAGACATCGCCCCGACACTTGTGGGCACGCCACCAACAGCGGTGAGTGCGCTCGCTGCTTTCGCCCGCGCCTCAACCACAGCTTCGAGTGTGGAACGCTCGTGTGCCATGTACCCCTTCACAATCTCAACCAGATTGGGAATGAGATCGCAACGCCGTTTGAGTTGCACATCGATCTGGCTGAACGCATTTTGCGCGCGGACTTGTTGCTTACGAATGCAGTTGTACACAGCAATGACCCACCAGATGGGGAGCAAGACAACCACTGCAATCCCACCAAGCAGAAAGATCGAACCCATTCCGTCGGCCAAGAGCGTTGAGGGCAACATGCGCGGAGTTTATCACGCAGCGGTGCGTTGATTCGCGAGAAGCGGTCGGGCGATGAGGAGGAGGAGAACCGCGACAAGCGCCGCGCCGAGTGGTTCCCACCCAGCTGCTTCAACACTCATGAACACGCTCCACGCCGTCACGCCGAGGTAGACCAGCGGAGGAATCGGAAAAAGCGGTACGCGAAATGGGCGCTCCGCATGTGGCATCGTCCTGCGTAGCACGAGCACTGCGGCGACAGAGAGAGCGGAGAAGACGGCGATTAGCACCGTGAGTAGGTCGAGCAGTTCTTGCAGTGATCCAAGCCCGAGCGAGAGCAGCGATCCGCCGGTGACGACGAGAAGTGCATTACGCGGGACGCCTCGAGCGGTTCGAGTCTCAAGCGCAGCGGGAACCTCACCCGCATGCGCCATCGACTCGAGAATGCGCGCCCCCGCGATGAGGCCTGCGACATTCGTCGAGAAAAACAAGAGCGCGATGACCGCGCCCATACCGTTGCCGATCGCAGTTCCAAAGAGATGCCTCGCGGTCGTCGCGCCAATAGCCTGCATCGGGGTGCCATCCGCATCAAGCATCGCGCTTGGATCCATCACGCGCAGATAGACGAGATTCACACCGATGTAGAGCGCGAACACAAGTCCCATCGCGAGAAGAATCGCACGCGGTACGGTTCGTCCGGGATCGCGCAGTTCGCCTGCGATGTCAGCACCGGTCGACCAGCCGAGGTATGCGAAGGACACCGAGAGCGTGGCGAGCGCGACAGCGGGGCTGAACAGACTTGGAGTCACCGCAGTGTTCACCGCGTTGCTTTCAATGCGCGTTTCCATCGGAACGAGCAAGCCCGCGACCACGAAGAGCAACACAAATCCGATCTTCACATACGCGAGCGCGGAATTCGCAAAGAATCCCGAGCGAACACTGAGTAACTGCGTGAGCAGTGCGAGCACGATCGAGACGGCTGCGATCGTGCCGTCGGGCAGATCTGCGGCAAAGAGATCATCGATGTAACCCGCAAGAAAGAGTGCGACGAGCGCGGCAGAAAGAATGTATCCAGCGAGGATCGTCACCATCGCCACGAGGTAGCCGACCGTCGCACCAAACGCGCGACGAGCAAACTCCACGCTGCCGCCGGAGCAGGGGATCATCGCGCCCAGCTCCGCGAAGCAGAGCGCCCCGGTGAGCGCGAGGACACCTCCAAACACCCATGCGGCGAGCACATTCGTGGGAGATTGGAGTTTCGCGCCGAACTGCCCAGTCAGCGAAAAAATGCCGCTGCCAACCATTGCAGCGATGATGACGCAAGCCGCGCTTGGCGCGCCGATGGTCCGGAGCAAAGCGGTTTTCTTGCCAGCGAAGTTGTCGTTCACTTGCCACCAATTCGGCAAGAGGGGTCGCGTGCGCGCAGTCCTTCAACAGTATGTGTCAAGTTGTGCAAGAGACCGTCCGCAACATCGTAAATGAGTCCGTGCACTCGAACCTCGCGGCGCCTTGTGATATCTGCCATGATCGGATTCTGCCGAAGATGCACAACTTGGACGGCAACATTGATCTCGCACAGTCGACGCGCTCGAGTCACTTCACAGGGTTGACTATCGAGTTCCTCGCGATAGAACTTTGAAATGTCGCGTACATGTCGCACCCAGTGCTCGACGAGCGACTGCGACGGATCATCACGCAGTCCTGCCGCGATGCCGCCACATCCGTAGTGTCCGCACACGATGACTTCGCTGATCTCGAGCGTGTTCAGTGCGTAGTCGAGCACCGAGAGGCAGTTGAGGTCGCTGTGAACGACAAGGTTCGCGATGTTGCGATGCACGAACACTTCACCAGGCGGGAGGTCGACGATTTCGTTCGCGGGCACGCGGCTGTCGGAGCAGCCGATCCACAGGAATCGAGGGCGCTGCTGTTTGGCGAGGGCTGAAAAAAACCCAGGCTGAACGCGCTCCTTCTCGTTGCGCCACTTCACATTGTTTCGGAGGAGTTCCTCAATCGCGGTCATGCGGTGGCCCTAGTTGTTGGACGAAAAGTCAAAGATCCGTGACGACTTCCACTTCGGCCGCCACTTCGCGACAAGTTCTTTGTGCGATGGGTCGTCGAGGTACGCCTTGTATGCCTCGACAGTCGGAAACTGCACGAGGATGCCGAGGTCATAGTCGCCAGTGACATTCGTGCGACCGATGTCAAGTGGTGCCCCGCACTGGTATCCACAGACGCCAGCGATCTTCGGGAGTTTCTCGTTAGAGTCGGAGCGCATCGCCGCGAGATCAGCGTCATCGGCGAGCTCGACTAGGACAACATGTGTCACGCAGCCCTGTCCGCAGGGCGCGGGGCACTGCGCCCGAAATCGACAGGTACATGATGCGAGTGCGCAAGCGCTCACGAGAAGGAGACACAACGCAACTGGATGAATGCGCTTCATGAAACGCAGCGTATCGCCTCCTCGCGCATGTCTTGAGCGGTCGCGCATGTTTTGAGCGCTCGCGACTTGGAATCCGCTCAAAACAGCGGATTCCTCGCTCGCTTTCGCGTGCGCCGGGGCGAGTGCAAGTATCAGGTGCTGGGCCCTCGGCGCAATTCAGGGTCTTCCGTTCGCGCGCGACCGGCGGACTGAGCCCGAACTCCGACCGTCGCCACGACTAGAACTGCGTCTTCAGACGAAGCGAAAACGCAACGACGGGCGAGTCGTCGCCGTTCTGCGGATTCAGAAACACCTGCAGGTCGGGCGAGAGCTGCATGCTGTCGGTGAGTTGCACGCGATAAAACGCTTCGAGGACTTGGGTCGAAGGCGGGTCGAGGCTTGGTGGAAGGTCGCCATACGGCGTCGTCGGTTGCGCCCAAGAGGCAGCGATGCCTGCGTAATCGTCACTGCGTCCGAGTGGCGAGAAGATGCCAACGCCGAGGCTCAACTCCATCGATGCGGAGATGTTCTCATTTGAACCAATCGCCCACTCGAAAAATGGAGCGAGGTTGTTGTTGAGGCGTCTTTGCGCCATGAGTCCGAGCATCAGATTCGACTGCTTCTCTCCGGTCATCTCCCAGTCGCGGCCTTGATTCGTGACAGCCACAGTAGCCGAGTAACGGGTGATGTCCGCATCGCCCTTGGGGGTGTATCCAACCTCAAGTACTGCGAAGTAAAGGCCATCCTGCAGAAACTCAATTGAAGACGCGCTGTCGCTGCCGATGTCGAACACGCCGAAGTTGACATAGATGTCGTCGCACGGAATGCCTTGCAAGAGGACGCCCGGGAAGTGGTTGTTGAATCCAGCAGCGAATACATCATTTCCGTCGAGCGATCCATTGAGAAACTGCGAACTCTCATCGTCGGCGAAGTAATTCACCATGAAGTAGTTGTTCACCGACAACTTTCCTACGGACACGGCGAATCGATCGTCCAAAAACCCTTGTTCAAGAAAGATCGTCTTCAGCGAGGCGGTGTCGCCCATACTCAATGCATTCGCATTGAAAAATGTTCCGGCGGCCGCACCGCTTGTGTAACTCCCTGGGGCGCCGATCACCACGCCTTCTCGAAAGAGCACTTGAAGCATGGAAGTCCCTAAGCCGTGCGACTTCGCGAACACCGTTTGCAAGTTCACATCGATTCGACCAGTGCCGCTCCACTTCTGATACGGGTCGCCGCTTGGATCATCGGCCGTGCGCGAGAGCCCTTGAAGAAGGAGCGTGTAGAAAATGTTGGTCGAGCTTGAAAGACCCTCGTAGAGGAATTGCTCGAGATTTCGCGCGGGCCGAAGCGGGAAATCCAGTGGATCCGCGAACAGTGGCGCGTCGGGAGAAAATCCGTACGCGCCCGCCTGCGGCGCTCCGAGATGGAGCTTTACTGGGATTTCGCGCGGCTCAAAGAGTGTGATGAATCGCGGTGGAGAGAAGAGCGCAGACCCAATCCGTGCACGCTCAATGCCATCCGTCAGGTTCCATGGAAACTGTGTGAGGGGCGTCTGATACTGCGAGAGATCCTTCGTCGTGAGCGCTTCAAGATCGGCACGGGCTTGCGCAGTGGATTGCTCCGCATCTTGACCATGCGCAGCGCACAGCCCGCATCCCCACAACGCGGTCGCGATGAACGCATTGACTCGCATGGCTGATCGTTCTAAGCGATAGCTTCAGAGGTCTCACGCGATGACGTATCGCATCATTCGAAGTCAGCGACCGAGCGGTAGCCGAGTTGCTGTCCACCGACACTCGCTTCTGCCATCAAGCCCTTCGCCTTGGTCAGAAACACGACGACACCGTGGTCGTACTTCGCTTCGGCGGCCGCGCCGGCGCTGACGGCAACAGCGGAGATGGTCGCGGCAAGCACGAAGTTTCCGTTCTTGAAGTTTGACAGCGCCTCTTGAGTCTCAAAGAAGACGATTTCACCGAAGCTCTGGCCTCCGATTTGCGCACCAATCGATCCTTGTGTCAGGTCGGAGTAACCGATGAGCGTGCCGCCCTTGGAGAACACTTCGCCGTGCCCGAATGCGCCGCCAATGATCAGCCCACCTTTGCCGATAGATGGATATGCCGCGTATCCCTCAGCACTGTCGAAGTACTTCGCGATGGATGGGTCGCTCTCCTTCAGGCTCATGATGAACGCATCGACATCCGCGGTCAAGACGCGCCGATCAGCCGCGGTTTTTGGTGCGGTGCCGCATGCGGTCAGTCCGCTCGCGAGTGTGAGAAGTGTGAGAGAAAGACCGATCGTGTTTGCAATGCGCATAGATGGTTCCCTAATCAGCAGTGTGAGCGCGTGCGATTGTACTGAGGATTGCCGCCTCCGCGACTTTGATTCCGTCAACCGCAGCAGAGAGAATTCCGCCCGCATATCCCGCGCCTTCGCCTGCGGGGTAGAGCCCGCTGCAGTTGATGCTCTGCAAATCCGATTCGTCCCGCTTGATTCGGATCGGCGAGGAAGTGCGCGTTTCCACACCAGTGAGGACAGCGTCTGCGAGGTCGAAGTTCTTCAACTCCTTCGCAAACTCCGGGATCGCCTCGCGGATCGCTTCGATCGCAAACGCAGGAAGTGCATGGGAGAGATCGCAAGGAGTGACGCCTGGTGTGTACGACGGAATGACGGAACCAAACTTCGTCGACGCGCGCCTGGCGAGAAAATCACCGACGCGCTGCCCAGGTGCGAAGTAGTTGGAACCACCGAGTTCGAACGCGCGAGACTCGAGCTCGCGTTGCAAGGCAATGCCCGCGAGAGGACCGTCAGGGAAATCAATCTCTGGAGTGATGCCTACCACGATGCCCGCATTCGCGTTACGTTCGTTCCGTGAGTACTGGCTCCTGCCATTGGTGACGACGCGATTCGTTTCTGAGGTCGCAGCAACCACCGTGCCGCCCGGACACATACAGAAGGAGTAGACCGATCGTCCGTTCCGAGCGTGATGGACGAGTTTGTAATCGGCGGCGCCGAGAAGTTCGTGATTCGCTGCCTCGCCGAAGCGGCACGCATCGACGAGCGATTGCGGATGTTCGATGCGAAATCCAATCGAGAACGGTTTGGCTTCGATGTAGACGCCGCGCTTGTGCAGCATTTCAAAGGTGTCGCGGGCGCTGTGGCCAACCGCGAGCACAAGTTGCTCACAGGGAACTCGCTCGCCGTTCGAAAGCACGACTGCGTTTACGCGTTGCGTGCGGGATGTGGCGCTTGCGTCGGCGTGCGGCACAAACTCAATGTCATCGACGCGGCTCTCAAATCGAATCTCGCCACCGAGCTCGATGATCTTCGCGCGCATCTTCTCAATCATGCTGACGAGCCGGAATGTGCCGATGTGCGGTTTGCTGACGAAGAGGATTTCTTCCGGCGCACCAGCCGCGACAAACTCGCGCAGGACCTTCCGCCCGTAGTGCTTCGGGTCTTTGATCTGACTATGCAGTTTGCCGTCGGAAAATGTGCCAGCGCCGCCTTCGCCGAACTGCGTGTTGGATTCCGGATTCAGAACGCCGCCGCGCCACATCGCGAAGGTGTCCTTCGTGCGGTCACGGACGCACTTGCCCCGTTCAAGCACCAGTGGACGGAAGCCGCTTTGTGCAAGGATCAGCGCGGTGAAGAGTCCCGCAGGTCCCATGCCAACAATCACTGGGCGGCGATCGGACGAGGGGCGGTTCGAGGAGGCTGCGCCGACGAAGTGATAGGAAGTATCGGGGGCAATGCCGATCCGTCTCTCGCCGCGCGCACGGGCAAGCACCGCGGTCTCGTTGAGGACTTCTGCGTCGATGGTGTAGATGAAGAGAATCGCAGACCGTCGTCGCGCATCGACGCCTCGTCGAAACACTTCGAAGCCAATGAGTTCCTCCGAAGGAATGCGAAGCCGTGCCAAGACCGCTGCGCGTAACGCCGGCGCATTGTGGTGGAGAGGCAAGCGGATTTCGGTCAGTCGGAGCATGGCTTAGAGTCGCGAATGTAGCGGAGTCGGTGACGCGCGATCAGGCGCTCGCAGCAAGAGGAGTCGAGGCGGTGCGACTTGACGCTTCGTTGCGGGCGCGAAGACGTGGAACCGACCATTGGTCAGAGTGCTAGTCTCCACTGCATCATGGCGCATCTTTTGACGCATCGACGCAACTCAACGGATCTCCCGCATGACTTGCCGCGACCGGTCCTCGGCGCGCACTCGTGCGCTTGTATCGCGATTTCAATTGCTCACGCAGCTTCGGCCGCTGCGCATCCACTCGCACGCGCGGTGGAAACTCAAGTCTTCGTTGATGGGCAGGCTCAAGTGGTGGCTGCGTTCGCCGATCCTAAGCAGTGGGTGCATGATGTCCTTTGGGTGGAGACGGAGTTTGATTCCGACGGCGACGGCAAGCTCGATCGCATGCACACGGATGTCACTCGTCCCGCGCAGACTGAAGATGGTCTCAAGGTTGCGGTCGTCTATGAGACCAGTCCTTACTTTGCAGCAGTTGCTGCCGAATCGCCCAACTACACTTGGAATCCTCGACACGAACTGCATGAGTCTCCGCCGCCGCATGAAGCTCCGCCGGCGATTCGCTTCGATCCAAACAAGCTTCAGATCAGCAATGCCTTAGTCGCGGAGTGGGTGCCGCGTGGGTTCGCAGTCGTGCATTCCGCGTCGCCGGGAACAGGGCTCTCGCAGGGAGCACCGACATGCGGCGGCAAGAATGAAGCGCTTGCGCCGAAAGCAGTCATCGATTGGTTGAACGGTCGCGCTAAGGGGTACACGCGCGCCGATGGCGACGAAGAAGTCACGGCGTATTGGTCGAGTGGCAAGGTCGGCATGACGGGCACGTCGTACAACGGCACGCTCTGTATCGCTGCCGCCACAACCGGTGTTGCGGGGCTCGCCGCGATCATTCCAGTCTCGCCCAACACATCGTACTACCGCTACTACCGTGCAAATGGGCTCGTGCGTCACCCAGGTGGATACATGGGCGAGGACATGGATGTGCTCTATGAGTTCATTCAGAGTGGTGACCCTGCGCGGCGCGCGTGGTCGGATACGCACATTCGCGACGCTCAGTTGTTGGCTGGAATCGATCGACAGACAGGCGATTGGAATGACTTCTGGAGCGCGCGCGACTACTGGCTGCAACTCGCGACCGTCAAGGTTCCGACGTTACTCGCGCACGGACTCAATGATTGGAACGTGATGCCTTCGCACAGCACGCATGTCTATCGCGCGCTCAAGAAACAAGGCGTCACCTCGCGGCTGTATCTGCATCAGGGCGGTCACGGCGGGGATCCGCCGTTTGAGGTCATGAATCGTTGGTTCTCTCATTGGTTGTGCGGCGTCGAGAATGGGGTTGAAGATGAGTTGCCGAGCGCGATTGTGCGCGAGGGCGCATCGCCCGCATCGCCAACGCATTATGCGGATTGGCCGAATCCGGACGCGCAGGCGGTCCTCCTTCGACCGAGCGCGGGCGGCCATGGACTCGGAGCACTTGCGCTGACGAGCGATGCGCAGAGAGGCACCAACGAGGCAGTCAAAGAGACAATCGTGGACGACTCAGAGCCGACTGGCGCGTCGCTCGCGCGGGCAGCCGCGTCACCGAATCGGCTGCTCTACGCGCTGCCACCACTTACCGCGCCGCTGCATCTTTCTGGAACTCCGAAGGTCACAGTTCGGGTTGCGTGTGACAGACCAGCGGCGAATCTGTCGGTGTGGATCGTCTCGCTGCCGTGGACAGGCACGAATGGAATCAACGGCGATCTCATTACGCGCGGCTGGGCAGATCCGCGAAACTACGCGTCGATCGAGAAGCAAGAGCCGCTTGAGAAGGGGAAGTTTTACGATGTTTCTTTCGAACTTGAGCCAGATGATCAAGTGATTCCTGCTGGAGAGCAGTTGGCGTTGATGATCTTCAGCACGGATCGTGAGTTCACACTGTGGCCAGAGTCAGGCACAACGCTCACGGTAGATCTCGCCGGCACGTCACTTGAACTTCCTGTCGTCGGCGGGAACTCAGCGGTCAGAGCGGCCCTCGCCCCCAACACTGGTCGGTGAGAGCGGCGCAAGCGTGATTGTGCGGCGATTGGCTCGAGGCGGTACCACGACTCAATCCAATGGGGGAGGCCGATCGGCTCATCGCGCCAGATCAGCGCTTTCGCTCTTGCCGAATCGCGATAGGCACGTAGCCCACTTCGAGTCCACTTGGTGGAGTGACGATCAGCGCGGGATCAATCGATGCAAGCGAGCCGGTTGTCGGAGGCGCGATGTACTCGCGCTCCCTTGTCCAGGCACGATGGATGAGTTCGACTCGGCGTTGCGTTTCCTCGCGCTCCGCGTCGGTGAGACCAGCATGAAGCATCGCAGGTTGATCGGCGAATCGATACCAACAGTAGGTGAGCGTGCTGCGATCTCCGAGCGTCGTCTCGAATGGACCAGCGACCGGACCGGGCGTGCGATATGCACTCTCCACTGAGTCAGGAGTTGTGTATGCGCCTTCGCCTCGTTCGCGCGGCGTACTGAAGCGCAAGTTTGCGAGCCCACTCTCCGCGGGGACATCTTTCGCGTCCACGACCTGCCACAGCGGCGGCTTCCCATCTCGCTCGGTGAGGCGGAAATACTCGGGGAATCGCACGCGGTTCGCGCCACTGCTCGCGCCGTCGACATCCTTGCGTGGACTTGCGACTGGATGCACCGCGTCGCTACTCCACGCATATCCATACGAGTACTCATCATGCGCGGTGGGAGTGCCGAAGCTTCGCCAATCGACATCGTCGCGATCCTCCCGTTCCTTTCCGGCTTCGAAGATGCGCCACGTAGAGCCGCCGCCGTCTCTGAATCGCTGCACGTGGGAGGCCGACGGATCGAGCGCGCCGCTCGGCGTTGACCCGCCTCTAAACCACGAAGTCACGGCGTCCGCAAGCGCCGCTCGCGTGTAGGACGTGAGTCGATGGAGCACGACAGTGCGGCCATCTGCGTCAAGAGGAAACGACATCGGTGCCACGCGCGCGTAGATTGAGCCATCGGATGACTTCGCGCCGATCGAGGCAGGAATCCACTGTGTTTCCATTTGAAAGGCCTTGTTTGGATCACTCGCGCGAGTGTCGAGCAGCTTGCCAGCGAGCTCCGGTCGCGCCAGTTTCGTCTCGGACCAATAGTGCGGAGTGAAGAACGCAAGCGGGCCCTTGAAGTTCACGGTGTTGAGGAAGAGCGTCCAGCATTGCCCTCCGGTTTCAATCTGGGCGCCACTCGTCGTTGGCTTCGCGTCGATGAGTGGGAGCGGGACATAGCCATAGCCGAAGAGTTCTCCGCATGTGCCTTGCGCGAGATTGAGGCCATCAGGCGGCCACACGATCCACGGACTGAGCTGTGCCACAGCGTACTTCCCGAGAGGCTTGTCCCAATCGCGACCCTTTCCTGCACCCGGACCATTCGCCCAGGAAATGAAATCGGGCGCAACTCCGCCCATGATGAACTTCGGGGTTCTCGTCGCGAAGCGCGTATCGCGCCACCAGCCGAGTCCGCCTTCGATGTCCGAGTACATCTTGCCGGGATGATCGCTCGGGTCGTGTTTGCCATCCGCGCCACGCGCGTACTGCGCGAACATCCACGTGCCGAAGAGTCCGGACTGAAACTGCGATCCCGGATAGCGCTCGAGCAACGGCCATGCGGCTGCGTAGAGTGTGTAACCGGCGTTGAACTCCTCGGGCACGGGCTCCACGGGAACGAGCATGTAGCCTGACATTTCGCCCTTCTTTGGAAGTTCGCTCGCCGTCGGTGGAAGCGTTGGAGCGAATGCGGGCGCGCCTTTGACCGCGAGCGCGCGCATCGCCTTTCCAAGTGCATCTCCAACAAGAAAGTAGGTCTCCGCGTTTCCGAATTCGTGATGCTCATGCGTGGGGTGAGGCGAGTCGTTTCGATCACGCACAAATGCCGCGGTAGGCACGAAGGTCACGCGAGTGCTCCCGTCGCTACTGCGAACTTCCTCTCGCGTGGCTGCCGCGGCCTGTGCGCGTCGCAGCAGATTCCACTCACCCGGTGCTTCCACCCACGGACCTGTGATCTCGCCAATCACCACTGGCAGATCCGCCACACCCAGTTCGCTGCGTACATCTCGAATGAGGTTGACGAGATTTGACTCGTACTCCGGAACGGCATGCTCGGGATCGCAGCCATCATTCCAGCCGTGATACCACACAAAACCAGCGAGTTCGGGCGAGCGCCCCTTCAGCGCTGGAATCTCATCGCTTGCGCGCGCGAGCGCAGCGCGGACATCGTCAATCATGCGTGTGTAGTACGGTCCGGTGTCGCCACTTGACGACGGCGGTCGAAAGTCGACGAAAAGGCTCTTCCCGCCCCACGCGGTCTTTACAAGGAGCACGGGCTCGTCAATCGCATCGCCGAGAATGTGCCCGAGTTGAAGTTCGGGGCCAAAGTGATGCTCGTTGAGATGCGGAGTGAAACCGAACGCGAGAGGTCCAGTCTGCGCGGCGCTTCCCTCGGGCGTGTAACGGACGAAGACATCGTCGCGGGATTTCCACGCGCCAGAGGCGTCGCGCAGATGCGCGACGAGAGGAGCAATCGTGGTATCGCTTGCTATCGAGACGAGTGTGCCTGGTGACTCGGTGTTGTCGTTCAGAGTGAGGTCGACAACGCCGTGGCCCGCCATGTTCGACTGACCCGCGAGGACGAACACTTTGTAGGTCGAGGGAGTGGAAGGTGGAGTTGAGGGCGGAGCAAACGCGACGCCGCGCGCGCATGGAAGTGCGAGCGACAGACAGATGGCGTGGACCAGGGTTGTCATGAACGCGATGATAGATCGCGGTTTGTTGGTATCCGGCGGGGAGATGGTTGTGCTGGGTTTCTCCGCGCTTCGCGCGCGCGGTCCTCGGAGACTCTCGCGCGTATCGAAGTGCGTTCGATCAAAGTCGCAGGTCCGCAAGACCAGAGGCGATCGAGGTCCGCGAGTGTTCTCTCTTTGCGATCGAAGAGAGTGTTCTCGCGGGCGAGTCGTCCGACGTCGACGCACTTCCAACCGACTGCGCTCCCCTGAAGGGGCCTCAATCCGTACCACGACTGCCGCGCGTAACGCGGGTGGGTCCTGTTGGACGGGGAGGCGGGCCTCAGTCGGTCGGAGCACGGCAGGGAGTCAGGAATGCACTCACGGGGGTTGGGTGAGAAGCTTCAAGAACCCGTTTGACAGCTGCCGGAGAGATTACTAAAGTCCCAACCTATGAGACTGAGACTCAGTCTCAACTAATACAAGGTCGCTCGTTCTCTTACGCCTAACTGCGCCAATCCCATGCTTCAGCCCATCCGCTTCGCTCTCCCGTTGACTCTCGCAACCCTCGCCCTCGCGGTCGCACAAACACAGGCCGGTGAACGCAGGTTCACCTACAGCTACGACACAAC
>SXGU01198655.1_pt1 | contig 127197 bp, 81 predicted proteins | sample 3174531 | NCBI WGS metagenome assembly SXGU01 (sample SAMN11356863, study PRJNA531348) | freshwater metagenome | isolation source: freshwater sample F1-140 | place: China: Fuxian Lake, Yuxi | collected 2017-12-25
ACCACCGCCGCCGCCGCCACCGCCGCCCTCGCGCTCCCCCCCACCGAGGAACTTGAGGATGTCGGCCACGATCTCGGTCGCGTACTTGTCCTGACCGTCTTTGTCCTGGTACTTGCGCGTCTGGAGCCGGCCCTCGACGTAGACCTGGCGGCCCTTCTTGAGGTATTTCGAGGCGTTTTCGGCATCGCGCCCCCACAGGGTGACGCGGTGCCACTCCGTGTGGTCGGTCCAGTTGCCGTCTTTGTCCTTGCGGCGCTCGGTCGTGGCGATGCGCAGGTTGCCGACGGCGGTGCCGCCTGCGGTCGTGCGGGTTTCGGGGTCGGCGCCGAGGTTGCCGACGAGGATGACTTTGTTGATCACGGGAACACTCCGAAGAAAGGCATGCCCTGTCGAGCAAGCGCCCGGCGTCTATGGTGACGTACCTGCGGTTGGCGTACCTCGCCCGTCGACCTTCCGCCCGACCCGTCGGGCGGGCGGAGGCGGACGGCCCCGTTAGCGGCGCGCATGGACTTGCCCTGCCCGCGCTGCCGGGGTCCGGTCGCATGGTCGGAGCCCGCGCGCCACCACCCCTTTTGTTCTCCCCGATGCCGCGACATCGATCTCGGTGGGTGGTTTGCGGAGACCTACGTGGTGCCAGGCGCGGAGCGATCGCCCGGCGAGGGCGGGGACGGCGAAGAGACCCCGTAGGAGCGCTCGACGGCGGCCGTCGCGTCGATGACCTTTCGGACGTAGGCCCGCTTCTCCAGGTAGGTGCCAGGGAAAAAGCTTCGCTTGAAGCCGTGCAGCACGGCGTTGCGGACTTCGTCGGGCCGCAGGCCGAAAGCGTCGACCGCGAGGCCCAGCTCCTGGGTAACGGTCGTGTCCGACATGAGCCGATTGTCCGTACAAAAGGCGACGGAGAGGCGCTCCCGGATCATCCGGCCGACGGGGTGTTCGGCGACGCTCCGGATCCCCGGCAGCGTCTGAAGGTTCGACGTGATGCAGACCTCGAGCAGGATCCGGCGGTCGGCGACGTACTGCGACAGGCTCTGGACGTAGCGCTCGGGGTTGGGAACATCGACCTGGGAGACGTCGAAGAGGTGTGTTCCGTGTCCGATTCGGTCGGCGTGTAGGCGCGTGATGGCCTGGTAGATCGACTCGGCGCCGTAGGCCTCACCGGCGTGGACTGTGCGCTTGAGGAAGTGGCGGTGGGCGAACGCGTAGGCGGCGACGTACCCCGATGCGGGATGGCCGGCCTCGGCACCGGCAAGATCGAAGCCGACGATGGGCAGTCCAAGGCGATCGCGGGCGTCGACGGCGTCACGGGCCAGGGCGAGTGCGGCAGCAGCGTGCACCTCTCCGGGCGGGGCGAGGCCGTGAACCCGGAACAAATCGGCGTAAAAGGGGGAGTACGCCGCGGTGAACATACGCATGGCTGTGGCGATGATTCCAAAGCGGAAAGGGGGGTGGCCAGCGGCCACCTCGGCGCTGGCCTCGTGCTCTCGGCGCGTGCGATCCAGGCCAGCCGTGACCGCCGCGAAGATGTCGGGGACGGTCAGCCTGTCCGTGACGAGGAGTTGAGGCGCGAAGCGGACTTCGAGGTAGGTCACGCCGTCGGCGAGACAGTCCTGTCCGAGTTCATAGGAGACCCGTTCGAGCGCCTCCCGATCGCGTAAGACCGCGGTCGTGAAGGCGAAGCCGACCAAGTACTCGGAGAGGTCGCGGTAGCGGGCCTTGAAGACGGTCTCGCGGAGGCCTGCCTCCGTATGACTTGGCAACGCGACGCCCTGTTCATCGGCCAATTCGAGCAAGGTGGACAGCCTCAACGAGCCGTCGAGGTGGCAATGAAGGTCGGCCTTTGGAAGGGCGCGCAAGAAGGCGGGGGTGGCGTGCGGACGCATGGTGACGGGTGCCGTAAGCGCGCCGGGCGCGGTTGACGCGCCCAAACGTAGGGGTCCAGCGTCCCAGTGCGTTCTCGCCGCGAAGAGGTCGATGTGACGACATAGCAGATGATGACTTGAAGGTCTGTGGCGGCGTGCTAGCGGGGGGGCCTCGCGAGGAGGCGAGTCGTGAAGCTTCCCAACTCGATGCGTGACGCGCTGGTAGACGAACTCGACGAGTATCTGGGGGCGTTCGCGTCGGACCCAGATCCTGAGGCGGTGGCCGCCTATGTGATCGAGCTTCTGGAGACCTTCGCCGATGAAGAGGGTCTCGACGACATCGTGCCCAGCCTCGAAGAGGGTGGTGCGCTGGACGGCTCGCTCCAGGATGCCCTGGAAACCGAGATGTCCTCCAATGACGAGTTCGAATACACTGGCGAAGAAGTGGTTTCGCTTCTCGAACGCGTCTGCGACATCGAATGGGATGGCGGAGACGACGACGATGACGACGATGACGACGAGTCTGAAGAGGTCGAAGAGGACTTCTGAGGCGCCTCCGGGGGGGTCTTACAGCCCTCTTTCAAATCCCGTCAAGAATCGTCAAAAGCGCACCGGATAAACTCGAGGCGCGATAGTCGTGCGTTTCGAGGGGCGCGTGTCCGGGCTTCAGGCGACGCTTACACAGGACGGTCGGTGGTTTCTTTGGCAAGCGGAGGGGGAGCCCGACGCCGCCATTGACACCGAGTTGCCGGGCCTCACCGTGGGCGCCGGCGAGCCGACGACGCTGGCGTTGGCCGTGGCGGGCGGTAAACGGCGGCGCGCGGACGGCCTCGCTTACAGCCTGGCCGACGCCATCCCCGTTCTCGCTTCCCTTCCAAGCGGCGCGCGGGTGAGCGATTCGGTGGCCTGTTGGTCGGGGGCGACCAAACTCGCGCTGGAGTTGGCCTCTCGGCAGCGCGTCGTCCCCACGGTCGTGCGCAACGAGGCGCGTTGGCGGGCGCTTTTGGGCGGGCGGCGCGATGAGATGCGCTTCAAGGCCTTGGTCGACGCCCTGCCGCTGAACGCGCGCGCGTCGCTGCTTCCGGATGGCGGAAAGGGCGAGCCGCGAATTCGGACGGCCGACGCCGCCGTGAGGACGTTCCTCGACGACGTTGTGGACATCATCTACCGATCGCTGGCGTACCCGGGCGCCGCTCGGGGTTGGGTGCTCGAATATAGCGAGGCACTTCGCGGCGAAGATTGCGCGTTTACGCCCCGCGACGCCCGCAGCCAGGCTGTCCCCCTCCAGATTGCTGCTTGGGCAGGAGAGGCGGACCGGCCCGGTCTGCGCGTCGGATTTCGACTCACCCCTCCGGGAGACGACGAAGAGGAAGGGGCGAGATTCGGGTTGGACGTCCTTGTTCACCCGCCTGGCGCCCCCGAGTTGGGACGGGACGTGGGGGAGGTCTGGGACCAAGGCGCAAAGGGTGAGGCCCCGTTCGGTCCCGGGTGGCCCCATCCGGCCGCATCGATCGTGCGCGGGCTGGCCCGCGCGGCTCGGTTCTTCGAGGCGTTGCGGGCAACGCTGGTGGGCGGACGACCGTCGAACCTCGTCTGGGACGTTCGGACCGCGTGGACCTTTCTTGACCGCGGCTACCCGGCCCTCCGTGAAGCGGGCTTCGACGTCGACATTCCGGAGGTTTTCCGCCAGGAGGGCAATCGGCGAATCCGGGCCCGGATCCGGGTCGACGCCCCCGACGACGACCACTTTGAACTCGACGGCATGTTGCGCTTCCGCTGGGAAGTCGTGCTCGGCGACCAAGTTCTCACAGGGGAAGAGTTCGCTGGTTTGGTTCGGCGTGGAGAACCGCTCGTCCGATTCCGTGGCGAATGGGTGCTCCTCGACCCGTTCGAGGTCAGCCGCCTGCCGGATGCGCTGCGTTCGGAAGGCCAGATGGACGCCGCCGAAGCCCTGCGCGCGGTCCTCGTCGGGGAAAAGGACGGCATCCCCGTCGTGGCGGACGACCGACTCTTCCAGTTGGTCGATGCCCTTCGCAATCCGGCGCCGGTCGAAGTGCCCCCCGGCTTCGAAGGGGAGCTTCGGCCCTATCAGCACCGCGGTTTTGCCTGGTTGCAGACGCTTGGGCGCCTCGGACTGGGCGCGTGCCTCGCGGATGACATGGGCCTCGGCAAGACCATCCAGGTCATCGTGCACATTCTGCAACGTCGTCGTCGGGGCGTTCCCCCCTGCCTGGTCGTCTGCCCGACGAGCGTCCTTGGCAACTGGCAGCGCGAGTTGGCGCGCTTCGCCCCGACCCTGCGGGTCCATCGCCATCACGGCGCCCAACGACTGCTCACGAGCGCCAAGGGCGTCGACGTCGTGTTGACGACCTACGGCCTCCTTGGCCGCGATGTGGAAGCCCTGTCGGCGATGCAATTCGACGTGATCGTTCTCGACGAGGCCCAAGCCATCAAGAACCCAGAATCCCAGCGCGCCCGTTCGGCGGGTCAACTCAAGGGACGCCATCGGGTGGCGATGTCGGGTACGCCGGTGGAGAACCGGCTGGACGAGCTCTGGTCCATCTTCAACTTCATGTTGCCGGGCCTGCTTGGGCTGCGCTCCGTGTTCCGGCGCAACGTCTCGGTCCCGATCGAGCGCTTTGGCGACACCTCGGTCGCCCAGCAACTCAAGCGCGGCGTGTCGCCGTTCCTGATGCGGCGTCTCAAGACCGATCCAGACGTGGCGCCGGATCTGCCCGACAAGATTGAGCGCGAGGAGTACGTCCCGCTCACCCGCGAACAGGCCAAGCTCTACCAGCGCGTCGTCGACGACTACATGGAGCGGATTTCGGACTCGGGTGACATTGAGCGGCGCGGTCTCGTGCTCGGCATGCTCACAAGCCTCAAACAGGTCTGCAATCATCCCGCGCAGTACCTGGACGAGGACGCGTCCGCGCTCGTCGGTCGGTCCGGCAAGCTGGAGCGCCTGACGGAATTGCTCGACGAGATCTTCGACAATGGAGAGCGTGCGCTGATCTTCACCCAATTCCGGGAGATGGGGTCGCTGCTCCAGCGTCAGTTGTCCGAGCAGTACGGGGGCGAGGTTCCCTTCCTCCATGGCGGGAGTCTGCCCCACCAACGCGACGAAATGGTCCGCACCTTTCAGGAAGATCAGGACGCTCCGCCCGTGCTCATCATCTCGGTGCGCGCGGGAGGCACGGGCCTCAACCTCACGCGCGCCACCCATGTCATCCACTATGACCGGTGGTGGAATCCGGCGGTCGAAGACCAGGCGACCGACCGCGCCCACCGCATTGGCCAGGACCAAACGGTCCAAGTCCACAAGTTGGTGTGTCAGGAGACGTTGGAAGAACGCATCTCCGTGATGTTGATGGAAAAGCGGGTGCTTGCGGAATCCGTCATCGGATCCGGCGAGAAGTGGATCACGGAACTCGACGACGACGCGCTGCGTCAGCTCGTCGCCCTCGGCGAAGACGCCGTGTTGGACTGAGGGAGACCATGGTCGGAAAGGTACCTTGGGACTACCAGCCGTCCGCGGATTCGCGGGTTCTGCCCGTGCCGGAAGACGGCATCGTCGCAAGCCAGCGGCCCTTGGGTTGGGTCGGGGAAGCGTGGCGACGCCTCGTCGAGGCCTACACGGGCGACCACGCGTCGCGCGTGGCGCGTGGGCGAGGCTTTGCCCGCGCCGGCCGGGTGCGCGCGTTGTCGGTGGACCCCGGCCAGGCGGTGGCCGAGTGCATCGCCAGCCAAGGGTACCGGGTCACGGTTCGCGTACCCGTCTACGATCCCAAGGCGTGGGACCGTGTGATTGAGGTGCTCGCGCAGGATCTCGCTCGCGTCGCCGAGCTGTTGGAAGGAAAGCTGGCGCAGGATCTCGTCCGTCTCTTGGAGTCCAAGGGCCGAAGCCTGTTGCCCAAACGCGACGACCTCGACGGCGACTGCGATTGTGGGGACTTCCTGCTGCCGTGCGCCCACATGGTGGCCGTTCACTACGTTCTCGCTGACGCGCTGGACGGAGACCCGTTCCTGCTGTTGACCCTCCGGGGTCGCACGATGGATCAGGTGCTCGCAGGCCTGCGCAAACACTGGGGGGATCCTTCCGCGGGGGAGTCCGCTGAGCACGCGGACGAAGAACCTCCACCGGACTGGGACGACTGGGATCATCATCCGGTGCCCATGGCGCCCTTGCAGTTCGTCGTAGAAGCCGGATCGCCAACGTCGGGGCTCCTCGCCTTGGGGCCGGCTCCCGGCGGGCTCGACCTACAACGAGCTGTTCAGCCGCTCTACGCCGCAGGGGCGGACCGTGCGACGGCCGTGCTGATGGCTGAACCGACGACGGGTGACAATCGCCGTCGCCGAATGCTCTTCACGCGTCGCCGGGACGTGACGCCGAAGGAGGATCTCAGCGCGCCCAAGGCCGTGCCCGAAGCGCCTCAACCGGTCGAGGAGGTCGACCCGGTGGAGATGATCGTCGATGCCCTTGCCCAAAATGACGGGGCGAAGTCGACGGAATTGTCTGAACTCCTGCAACTCGACCCGCTGATCGTTCGCAACGAGCTGATCGGTCTGGAGGAGCTCGGCATCGTGTATCGGACGGGCCGGACGCGCGGAACGCGCTGGTTTTTGGGCTAGCCGACGGTTGTGCACCTCTGGCGGCGCTTGCGCGGGGGCGTGCGACGCGCGAGGAGTCCGGCGCGGAGGTCCCATGTTGGCTCGATTGGTCTGCGGTTCCGGCGTCCTGGCGATCGTGCTCGGCTGCTCGGGCCTCCCCGAGGTCCCCGGGCTGTCGGGTTCGGCAAAGGGAGCGGCCGGGAGCGGAAAGCCCACCAACATCGGGGTGGGGGCCTCTTCCATCGGCTCAGGCAAGGGCGGGTCGCCCACGGCAGCGGCATTCGCATCGGAACATATCGAAGGCCGGTTCATCGTGAAGGTGCGCGGCGGAGCGAAGACGGAGGCCGCGGGCACCGACGGTCCGGTTCCAAGCGTCCTCAAGGGCTTCGGGTCGCGGCCGCTGCACGGTGCTGGCGCAAAGGACACGACGGTGTCGGGCAAGCTTGGCATCGATCGAACGATGGCGTTTGCCGCAGACGGCAAGTCGCTTCAACAGATCGTGGCCCAGCTTGGTGACGACGCAGATGTTGAGTGGGTCGAGCCCGTCATTCGCATGCGCGCCGCGAGCGCCGCCAAGGCGCCCAACGATCCGCACTACAACTACCAGTGGCACCTCGCCGCGGTGAAGGCAGAGGCGGCGTGGGCGACGACGAAGGGCAAGGGCGTCGTGGTGGCCGTGGTCGACACAGGCGTGAGCGTGAACGAGGACGGCCTGCTGCACCTGCTGCCTGGCAAGGACTTCGTGGACATGGACGACGACGCCAGCGACGAGAACGGCCACGGTACGCACGTGGCGGGCACGATTGCGCAGCAGACCAACAACGGAATCGGCGTCGCAGGCGTCGCGCCCGAGGCGAGCATCCTTCCGGTGCGCGTGCTCGGGGCGGACGGAAGCGGCACGAACGAAGGCGTTTCGGCCGGCATAGTCTGGGCTGTCGACCAAGGCGCCCAGGTGATCAACCTCAGCCTTGGAAGCGCGTCGAATTCACAGGCCGTGGCCGACGCGGTGGCCTACGCGTACGAGCGCGGCGTCACCGTCGTCGCGGCAACGGGGAATGACGGGTACACCGACGGCGTCGGCTACCCAGCAGCGCTGGACACCCCGATTGCGGTCGGCGCGGTCGATTTCGCCAATGTGGTCAGCTTCTACAGCAACCAGGGCCCCCCGATCGACATCGTGGGCCCGGGTGGGGACACGTCCGCCGACAAGAATGGCGACGGATTCCCGGACGGCGTCATTCAGGAGACCTTCGAGAACGGCGCGTGGAGCTACCTGTTCTTCCAGGGCACGTCGATGGCGACACCCCATGTGGCCGGTGTGGCCGCGTTGGTGGTCGCGACCGGCGTCATTGCGCCCGACGATGTGCGCGAGCGGCTGCTTTCGTCCTCCACGGACCTTGGTGACCGAGGTGCGGACACGGTTTACGGGGCCGGAATGGTCGACGCCGAACGTGCCGTAGCCGGCGGCCGGCAGGCTGGGCGTGGGCCGCGCGGCGGCGATGAATCGGCGGCGGCGGCGGTCGCGGCAGGCGACGCGCCGGCAGCGGCACCCCGTCTCGACATTCTGACGCCGACGGTCACCCGGAACGGCGCCCAGAAGGTGACGATTCGATGGAAGACGAGCGTGCCGGCGAGCACGCTCGTGCGCGGCACGGGTGGCTTCAAGCACCAGGATCAGAAGCTCTCGCTCGACCACGAGGTTGTCGTGCCGGCGCCCGAGGGCGGCGCAGTCGAGAAATTCGAGATCGGTGGGATGGCTGGAGGCGCGAAGGCCTCCAAGCAGGTGTCGGTCACCAAGTAGACGTCGGCCTCTCCCGGAAAGGGGCAGGAGACCTGGCGCGGTCAGGGAAGGACGACGTCCTTCTCGGCCTTGAGCTCGACTTCTACGCTCTTTTCCTGGCCCCACTTGGCGGCGAGGGCCTCGACCCATGGGGTCAGGCTCGAGGATCCGCCCGTCAGGGGCTCCGTAGAGGCGGCCACTGCCCAGGTGCCAGAGTCACACTTGAGCTTGGGCTTGAAGGCGCGCGCGGGCGCCTCGACGTCGGTTTGGATGGCCCACCGGGTGCCCGGCTCGCGCACCAGCGCGTAGTGCGCGATGGCGGCACCGTCGCACGTCTCTAGGGCGGCTACGCCGTAGAGGAAGCCGCCCCCTTGGGCGACGCGGTCCGGGTAGACGGACGGCAGGAGCGACACGGCCGAATCGATGGCGTTGGCCTGGTAGAGGCGCTCCGCCACTTCGCGCGCATGTGCGGGGTCGACGGCCTTGGCCACGGCGACAAGAGCTTCCACGAGGCGCTTGTGGTCGTCGGGCGCGACGGTTCCACCCAGGCCCTCCGGCCGAACGGCTTCGGCCATGGCCGCGACGATGGCGCCGAACGGACCGGCCTTTGCCGCTTGAATGGCCGCGGCCTGCAGGGTCGGAAGTGCCTCGACCTTGGCCTGGCGGCGGTAGGTATCGAGCACGGCCGCGTACTTGTCGGAGATCATCTGCGGGGGGGGCTTGGCCGCCGTTGCCGCCACCCAGGCGGCGACGTCGGCGCTAGGACAACGGGTCATCAGCGACTGCCAGCTCGTGAACTGGCGGTCCTTGGCGTCCGCGTAGGCGGCTGTCAGGTAGTCGACGACCTTGTGCCCTTCGCAGCTTTCTCCCGCAGTGCGCGCGGTCTCCTCACGGGCGGCGTAGTCGGAGATCTGCTCGAGCATGGGGAAGAGCGGGCGGTGTTGGCCTGCGTCCATGGCCGTGAACGAAAGCGCCACGAGGCTGTCGACGTCCTTGGTCGCTCGCATGAAGTCGGGAAAGCGCGCCTCCGCCATCGCCGCATCGCACTTGGACAGGGCCGCCCATGCCGAAACGGCGGCGGTTCCGGTGGTGGTCTGAGCGCGCCGCGCGATCGATTCACAATCCGCGGCGGTGGCAAATGATGCCAGCAAGGCCAACAGCGATGTCATGCGGTCCCCCGAGCGGCGCCGGTGCTAACGGGGAGGTGCCGGCGGCGTCGATATGGCAACCCTGAGGGCGGCGGCCGGATTCCGGCCAGGGGGTCGCGGATGCGATGGGAGGTGGTACGAGGCGGGTTGCTGGCCTGCGTCATCGCCTGGCAACTCGTGGAGTCCCTTCCGGCGATTCCCACGATCTCGCCGGAGATGCTGCGCCGCCCCGAGGCGCAGTTGGAGTTGTCCCGTTGGCAAGGCGCCTTTGGCCAGCTTGGCATCGAAGTTCAACGCCAGGAGTTGGTCAGCCTCGCTCGCGGCTTTGGCGACGCCATGCATCGGGTTCACCGTGTGTTTGACCCTCTGGATCCCGTCGCGGAGTTGCTCGGTGTCGGTCAGGGATGGGGCCTGTTTGCCCAGGCGGACGACGTTCCGGGCCGCCTTGAAATCGAGGTGTTCGCCGCTGGCGGCGCAAGCGAGGTCGTGTATCGTCGGCTCGATCCGGATCGGACCTGGCGGGCGGAACGTTGGGCCTATCGGCGGATGCGCGCCGCCTACGACCAGGACGTCGGCCGCGTGGCATCCGTGTTTCGACGATTCACGGAGGTTGTGGCTGCAACACGCTTTGCCGAAGATCCTGACGCCGTCCGAGTCGTTGTACGCATCGTACCCACGCGGACCCAGGTCCCGGGACACGAGCTTCCAGCCGAAGGGCGTGTGGTCGAGATCGGTAAGGACCGGCCGACGCCATGAAGACGTGGTTGCGATGGTGGAGCGGTGACGAGCCCGCCCAGTCCTTGGCGCTTGTGCGGGTGCTTGTTGGGCTCGCGGTGCTCTCCGACCTGGCGACGATGGCTTGGGTAGGAGCGCTGGGACCCGCCTGGTCTCTGACGACGTCGGGCGGAATCGTCGATGCTACGCGCAAAGACCTGCCGCTCGTGGCCATGGCCTCCGATCCGGCGCTCCTTTTGTGGGGCACGATGGTTGCGTCGGCCCTGGCGTTCACGGTCGGGTGGGGGTCGCGAGCCGCCCTCGTCGTGTTCGGACTCGCGTCGGCGCAGTCGGCCCTTCACTACCCGATGGGCGACCGCGCCATCGACATGCTCCTTCGCAACGCGATTTGGATTCTCGCCGCGTCAGGTTGTGGGGCGACGTTGTCGTTGTCGGCGCGCCTTCGTTCAGGAACATGGATGCCCGCGGTTGAGGTACCCGCGTGGCCGCGCCGTCTTCTCGTCCTCCAACTCGTCGTGATGTACTTTACGGCCGGCGTCCAGAAGTTCGGGTTGCTGTGGATGCCAATGGGCGACTTCGCCGCCCTCTACGTGATTTTGCACGATTGGGGTGTCACCCGGGCGATCCCAACGTGGGCCCACAATCCGGTTGGCTTCTTCGTCCTGCAGTTGGGGACGGCGTCGACCCTGATTTGGCAGTGGACCTACCCCGTCGTCCTCGTGGCTCCCGCGCTGGCCCGGCAGCCTACGCCCTGGGGACGATGGCTCGCCCGGTGGAGGCCGGAGCGCGCTTGGGTGGCCCTCGGCGTCGTCTTTCATTTGGGCATAGCGGCGACGCTTGACCTGGGGCTGTTCCCTTGGGGAATGTTGGCGCTTTATCCGGCCCTCTGGGATCCGCGGGGCCAGGCGACCGGGTTGCGCGGGACGTAGCCGAAAGCGTCGCGGGCGCGCGTGCCGTCGAGGACGAGGCCGAAATGAAGGCGCTGACGATTGAGCCCCCAGGAGAAGCGGCTGCCCGTCAGGCGATGGCGCCAAGCATAGGCGGCCTCAATCCAGCGACCAGGGGCGGGAATCGTGGGGGTCCCCCATAGGTTCGCGGCGGCTGTGAGCGGCAACGTGTCGTAGCCAGGGATGTTGAACACCCCTTCGCCGTGGCCGAACGTGGCGAGGTCGATCGAGGCGACGAGGTCCTGGACGGTGGCCACGTTGATCATCGGGTCGAAGCCGAGGGGTCGAAGGGCCAATGGGGCCGAAAGATAGTCGACGAGTTGCCCCCCGGTGCCGACCTCGAGCGCTTCCGCGCAGCGTAGGACGACGATTTCGCAGTCGGCGAGGCCCATTCGGGCGCAGGCGGTGAGATCGGCCTCGACGCGGTCGCGGACGACCTGGGGAGACCGCGGGTCGAGGTTGAGGGGGTGGTCTTCCGTGACGAGAATCGGGAGGTCGAGTCCGACCCGGTACACGACGGCGTGGCTGAGGATGACGACCCGTCGGATGGTCGGGTGTCGGTCGGAGAGGTCGAGAATGCTGCGTACGGCCTCGACGTCGCCGGCGTGGGCGCTGCGGCCGCGGCGCCACGGGTCTGGGGTTCGACCGAGGTGTACGACGACTTCGACGCCCAAGTCGCGCGCGGGGCCAAAGAGCACGTCGTGGACTTCCCGCGACTTGGTCAAGTCGAGGGGAAGGTGGGAAAGGCGGGCGTGATTGGGCAGTGGGGCGGGGTCGCCGTGGCGGCCGGATGCCAACACGTGGCCGACGCGCGCATCGGAGAGGAGTTGGTGAACGAGTTGGCGTCCGACGGGGTGGGTAGCCCCGGTCACGAGCACGGACATCATGTGAAGATGCCCTCGCGCCGCGAGAGGCCGCGGACGAGCAGTCGGGCGACGGCGTCCCGGACGCGACGGGCGCCCTCGCGAACGACCACGGGATCGTCGGCCTGGTCGGGAGTCGCGTCGAAGTGGATCGGCTCGCCGTAGGCGAGGTGGTAGCGCACCGGTAGTGGCAGGAGGGTCGCCGGAATCGGAATGTACGGCAAGGCGCCCACGGGGCTTGGAATCCGCGCGATCTGGGGCATCTGCTCCTCAGCACCCACCAGGCCGAACGGAATGACGGGCGCGCCGTGGCGAATCGCCAATTCCACATGGCCAACGCGCCAATTTTGCAATTGGTACCGTTCAGAGAATCGCTTTCCGATGCCCGGGACGCCTTCGGGGAAGATGAGCAGCAGTTCGCCGGCGTCGAGCAACGCACGCGCGTTTCCCCGGCTGCCGCCTACGACCCCGCACCTGGCGAACAAGGTCGAGAGAAAGGGCAACGTCGAGACGAAGTAGTCGGCGACGGGGCGCGGAACGCGGGGCGGTTCGGTGTGGCGGACGACGTCCATCCAGACCATCGCGCCGTCGAGCGGCAAGGTGCCACTGTGGTTGCCGGCCAACACGGCGGCACCCGTCGTGGGGATGTGTTCGTGACCCTCGCTTCGGACCCGAAACCAATGATCGTATAGCGGCCCGGCGACGGCGTTGCCGAGAGCGACGTAGTCGGGGTGCAGACCGAAGCGATCCCAGCCATGGCCGGCGTCGGTGAAGTGCAGGCGATCGCTGCGTTCGAGCGCCTCGTCGCCTGAGAGGGCGGCGGCCACGGCACGGGCGAGGGCGGGATGCAATGGCATGGGTGCCAGCGCTAGCAGGCTGCCGCAAAAAGGCCAACGGGCTCCTGGTCGCGCAGAAGCGGGCCGCTACCGGGACGCATTGAGCCGGGCGGCCTCCTCCCACGACGCGATGGCGCGCGCTTCGTCGCCGGCGGCGAGCCACGCGTCGCCCTGGGTGACGAGGAGTTGGCTGCGCCAGGGCGTGTTGCTGGTGTGAACCTGCAGCGCGATGGCCAGGACTTCGAGCGCGTCCTGGGGCCTCCCCGCCGCGAGGTGGTTGCGGGCCGTCGCCTCAGCGGCGCCGGCGTCCACGGGAGCGGCTGCGGGTGGAGCTTCGGTCTCGACGGATTTGGCGGACTCGGCTCGATTCGACTTGCGCGACCCCTCCAACGTCGACTGCAGTTCGTCCTTGGCGGGCGAGCTGGCGACGAGCGGGCCCTCCGAGGGGACGGCGGCGGCACGCAGCGTTTCAAGCGGGGAGGCGCCAGCGCCCTCGCCGTACGAACTTCCCGCCGCCGATGGCGCTGCGGCGATCGCATCGAGGTCCTCGGGGGCTGGCATCGCCGACCGTTCCGCCGCACCCGCGTAGCTGTCGTCGGCGAGCCGGTCGTCGCGCTGTGGGCTGGCATCCTGCTTCTTCTCGAGCGTGGGGGCAGGTGGCGCGACCGCCTCTTCGGCCTGAGCCTTGGGCGCCTCTTGGGCGGGAGGTTCGGCCGCTGTGCCAGGCTGGGCGACGGCGTCCTCGACCCAGGAGGCCGACGGCGCCGGGGCCTGGGCCTCTTCGAGTAGGGGCCGCGCGACGAGGAAGAGCGTGGCTGCGGTAGCCGTCAACAGGCCCAAGCCGGCGAGCCCGCCGGCGGCGGCGATGGCGCGACGGAAGAGCGGGACGACCTCGCCGCCCGAGGCGCGCGGGGCCGTCATGGCCGGGGCCGGGCCGTTGAGGATGTCGTCGACCGTGACCCGCGGGGGCGGCGCCAGATCGGGGCGGAGGGCGATGACGGCGGCCAACACGTCTTCGTCCAGGTCCTCGGGCGGCGGCCGGGAGGGGTCGGCCAGCCAGCGCGCCAGCGCATCGGCGGAAGTGGTTTCGCTCATGAGGCGTAGACCTTGCGGAAGGCCGCGCAAGCGCGATGGAGCAATACGTCGAAGGTTCCGACGTTGACGCCGAGGACCGAGGCGCAATCCTCGCGGGTGCGGTCTTCCAACAGCCTCAGCCGGAGGGCCGTGGCATAGCGTTCGTGGATGCGGGTCAGGGCGGCCTCGACGGCGCGTCGGGCGTCTTCCAACTCCCGTTGTCGGCCGGGGCGGTCGGGCGTCGCTGTTTCGCCGCGAGGTTCAGGACCGGCGGCCTCAAGCGGAGCTTCGCGCGCGCGGAGGCGGTGGACGTCCATGGCGCGATGGATGGCGATGCGCCGAAGCCAAAAGAAAATGGAGCGATCGACGAGCTGAAAGCTGGCGATCTTCTCGATCGCGGTGCGGAAGGTGTCGCGGAGGCAGTCCTCGGCCAAGGCGCGGTCGGGCAAGCGGGGCAGGATGGCCTGGCGGTACAACGTGTCGCCGTACCAGCCATAGAGAACCCCGATGGCAGCGCGATCGCCGGCTTGGAGTCTCTGGATCACAGCCCGTTCCTCCTCCAGCGGGGCAAGGTCGCCGTGACCGCGAGGGCCTCGCTCCATCCGTGCCCCTCCAACGGGTGGGTGCCCGAGAGCTTACACCGGCCGCGGAGCTTCCGGTGCAGGGCCTCGTGACCGATCCTCGAATGGTGCAGGCCTATGTCGGCGACGCCAGTCGCATCGAGGGCTGGGCGGACGCGGTGATTCGGCCCCAGAATGATGACGAAGTGGCCGAGGCCTTGGCCCTTGCGACGGGCCGCGGCTGGCCAGTGACGGTGGTTGGCGCGCGGACGTCGACGACAGGAAGCTCGGTGCCTCGGGGCGGCCTGATTCTAGCCACCGAGCGGCTTCGCGGTTGTGCCATGTTGGGGGACCAGGTGGTTGCGGCCGCGGGCGAGCGCCTCGGAGACGTGGCGCGCTTCGCCGCCGACCGCGGTTGGCACTTGCCGCCCGACCCCACGAGTCGGGACGAAGCGACCGTGGGTGCCGCGGTCGCAACGAACGCGAGCGGGGCGCGTTCGTATCGATTTGGGTCGACGCGCGCCTGGGTGGCGTCGGCGAGGGTCGTGTTGGCCGACGGCCAGGCCTTCGACGTTGGGGTTGGCCAGGCGCCCCCCGACGACTGGCCGGTGCCGATCTGGGCTGAGCCTCAGGTGAAAACGGCTGCGGGCTACCGTTCCGGAGGCACCTTCCTCGACCTTGTCGTCGGCAGCGAAGGGACGCTTGGGGTGGTCACCTTGGTCACCCTCCGGCTTCGGCCATCGCCGCCCCAAGTCGTGGGTGCGATGGCCTTCTTCGACGACGTCGCGGCCGGCGAGGCGTTCGTGGACGCCCTTCGCGACGGCGGGGCGTCGCCCCGATGCATCGAGTGGTTCGACGCGACCTCGCTGGCCATGGCGGCGGAAGGACCGGAAGGCCCACCCGCGGCGAAGGCCGCCGTGTTTGCGGAGTTCGAAGACGAGGCTGCGCTGGAGTGGCTCGCGGCTCATGCGGGCGGGGCCCGTGAGGTGGCTGTGGCCAGCGATGTCACCGGGCTGAGGCGATTCGCCAATTGGCGGGCGCGGGTTCCGTTGGCCGTGGCGGAGCGGCTGGCGCGAACTGGAATGCGCAAAGTGGGCACGGACCTCGCAGTTCCGCGAGGCGCGGGGCCCGAAATGCGGACGGCCTACCGGGCGGTCCCGATGCCCTCGGTGCTCTTCGGCCACATCGGCGACGAGCACCTCCACCTCAACTTGTTCGCCTCGGATGAGGCCGAGCGCCTGCGAGCCCTACAGATCCACGCCGACCTGGCGGCCCAGGCGGTCGCTCTGGGTGGGACCGTCTCGGGAGAGCACGGCATCGGCAAGGTCAAACGCCAGCTGTTTGCTGCGATGGTCGGCGAAAACGTGCTCTCGGACTTCCGTGCCCTGCGCCGGGCGGCCGATCCAAGGGGGATGTTGGCGCCCGGGAACCTGACCTAGCGGCCGCCGCCAAGCGCCGCCGCTCTAGATCACGAGCGCGGTTGATGCGTCGATCGAAAGAACGGTGCCCAAAGGGTCGGTGAGTTCCACCTCGAACCGGGTTGGCGCATCGGACCAAGTGGCCAGGACAGGAACCAGAATGCCGAGCGCAACCGCAGTTCCGTCTGCTTGGCAGTCGAATGCGACCTGAACGCCTTGGGTGGCCTGGGTGGCTCCGCTGACGACGGTGTTGATGATTGCCACGGATCGGGACGTCAGGTCGATACCCGTGACGCGGAGCGCGAGAAATACGTGCTGGCCGCCCTGAGAACCGGACACGGCGCTCAGCCCGCCCGAGGGCCACGTGTCGAAACGGACCTCACCGGCGCCGATCTCGAGCGTGGGCGAGTCCGAGACCAGGCATGCGGAGATGTCCGTGTCCAGCGTACCGGCCGCCGTGTCACCGGGAACCAAGTACGACGTGTCCGGCCCGAAGATCGGGCCGCAGGCGAACCATGTCGCAAGCGCCGGAGTCATGGGCATTGTGGGTTGGGCTGTCCCGGGGTCCCAAGATCGCCGAGCCCGTAGGGGTTGACGCCGGGGCACCAATTGAGCTTGTCGCCGTTTTCGACCGAGCTGATCTTGTCGGGGTCGAGCGAAACGGTGCTGCCGGCCGGGGAGGTGAGGCCGACGGGCCCGATGTTGACAACGTCGACGAAGGTGATCCCCTTCGCGATGGTCAACTGGTCCGTCGTGCTGAACTCAATGGCGCGCTCGTACTCCCAGTCGATGCCGTAGATCCCGCCGTTGACGAGCGGGTCGTCGACGCGTGCGAACAACACGATGCCGCCGGGCTCGACGAGGATCGACGCCGTGATGGTGAACTTCTCGGCCGGGGATGCGCCCTGAATCGTGATGCCGTTGATGTCGTACACGTCGACCGTGTCGTTGACGATCTCGAACCACTCGCCGTTCGTGTCCGTGACGGCCAGTGAATCATGGTGGATCTCGTTGATGACGAACGTTCCGGACACGACGTCGTCGATGTCCTTGATCGTGCCGTCGAGATCGATGCCCGAGCAATCCTGGTCGATGCCGTCGCCGAAGATTTCCGTCTCGTAGGGTCCGATGGTGGGATCGACGTCGTTGCAGTCGAGTCCGCCGTACACGTCGGACTCCGCGATGTCGCCGTCCTGGTCGTAGTCGTTGGCGCCGTCGCAGTTTTGGTCGAAGCCGTCGTACCAGACCTCCGCGGCGAGCGGGCCGACGTCGGGGTCCAGGTCGTCACAGTCGTCGCCACCGTGGGTGTCGGCGTCGGAGCCGTCCTCGTCCTGGTCGAGGTCGTTACCGTCGCAGTTCTGGTCGATGCCGTCGTACCAGACTTCCGTTGCGTCTGGATGAATCGAAGCATCGGCGTCGTTGCAGTCGTCTACGATGCCGAAGCCGTCGCCGTCGAGGTCGTCTTCCATGCCGTCGCAGGCGTGGTCGACGCCGTCGTACGGAACGTCAGGTGCGCCAGGGTGGGTCGACGGGTCGAGGTCGTTGCAGTCGTCTCCACCGTAGGCATCGGCGTCATAGCCGTCGCCGTCCTGGTCGTAGTCGGAGCCGCCGTCGCAGGCTTCGTCGACCCCGTCGTACCAGATTTCAGGTGCACCGGGGTAGGCTGACGCGTCCAGGTCGTCGCAGTCATCGGCGATGCCGAAGCCGTCGTCGTCGAGGTCGTCTTCCATGCCGTCGCAGGCGTGGTCGACGAAGTCGTAGGGGACGTCGGGCGCGCCGGGGTGGATGCTGGCGTCGTTGTCGTTGCAGTCGTCGCCGCCCCAGACCTCGCCGTCGTAGCCGTCGTCGTCGAGGTCGTGGTCTTCGGTGCCGCCCGTCCCTGTGTCCGTCGGATCGGGGGGATCCGTCGGGTCGGTGGGGTCCGTCGGCTCTGTTGGGGGCGAGTCCGAGTCCGTATCCGGGGGGTCTGGGTCGATCGGGATGTCCGTGTCGGTCAGCGAATCCGACTCGGTCGGCACCGTAGTGACGTCGCAGGCGACGAGCGCAAGGGTTCCAAGAAGGGTGCTCAGGCGCATCGAATCCCCCACGCCGACCTAGCCAGATGCTCGCCGCCGCGCCCGAAGGCGTCAGACGCGACCCAGATCTTGGAGGGCCACCGGCCTTCCAGGCCGTCTCCGGCGGACGCCGGGGGTCACCCCGGACTCAGAGCGACGCGTTGTCCGTGTCGGGGGTCGCGAGAATCAGGTTCCGCCAATCCTCACGGATGGAACCTTCACCCGACGTCAACGGGCAGCTCGCCCAATTCGCAGGGTCGTCGCCGGGCGCGGATGGGTCGATCCGCTCCATGGAGCGGGCGGCGTTGCCGTCGGGACCCCCCGCAAAGGGCGGGCCGCCGTCGCCTGCCACGTCGATGACGTTGGCCTGCGGGTCGAGGAGACTGAGCTCCAGCGCGTGGTCTTCCAGGTAGAGCCGCAGGCCGCGGTCGTCGTTGAACGGATTGATGACGAGGTCGGCCGTCGTGAGGGCAGAGGTCGCGTCCTGCGGCGCGCCATCCTGGTAGGCTTCGAGGACGTGGTCGGCGACGAGCAGGGTGTCGCCCGCCGGCAGGACAGTGCCCGGCGGAAAGCCGACGACGGTGTCAAAGGGGCTCGAAACCTGCCAAAGGTCCAGAACGAGGTCGCGGTCGGTCATGTTCTTGAGTTCGATGAACTCATCGAAGCCTTCGGGGTCTTCAGGGGTCACGCCGTACCAGTGCACTTCGTTGATGACGACGTCGCCAGCCAGGACTTCGGGGGCGTCCGGCTGGTCACCGGGGACGCGGCCGTTGAACCACAGCGATTCCCACCATGCGGTGGCCAGGCGGGCAGCTTCGCGGTCGTGGACGACGAGCAGGGTCTCATCGTTGGACTGCGTCGCTGACGCCGACCAGTTGAAGGACCCCGTGATGAGGATCGGCTCTTCACCTTCCGCATCGAGGATGATGGTCTTGGCGTGTAGCCGGCCGCCGCCGGCCTGGTAGTCGCCGGGCTGGGTGGTGGCGTCGTTGCCGTCGAGTCGGAGCGGGACCTCGCTGCGAAGGAGCCGGTACACCTCGGTGAACTGACCGTTGCTGTGCATCTGGGACTGGTCCATGACACCCGCGACGCCCGTGCCCTCTGCGACGGACCCGCCTAGGGCTTCGTGTTGGCGCACGAATGCTGAACCGAGCTGGTCCTTCGTGAAGGCGAAAATCGCAAAGCGAACCGACGTTTTCGCGCCGTCGACGAGTTCGAGGATGCGGCCCATCGCGTCTTCGTTCGGCGAAAACCAGACCTCTACGCTCGCATCGCCGACCGGGTAGGTGCGGCCGTTGTCGAGCGTGATCTTGTCTTGGCCGTAGGCGCCATTCCACATTTGTTCGAATTCGGCTGTGAAGTCCGCGGCGACCGGGGGCGAGTCCAGGAACACGAAGTTGTTCGCGTTCTGTTGGAGGTCAGAGTCCGTCCAGTTCGCCGTGCCCGTGAACACGAACCGGCCGTCGACGACGACGAACTTGTCATGCATGATGTGGGCTGAATTGCCGACGCGAAGGGGCACGTCGCGGTCGTACAGCGCGGTGTAGCCGGCGTTGTGGATGTGTCCGCCGTCTCCAACCATTCGGACGGGCACACCTCGGTCGTAGGCGCGGATGACGGCGTCGACGAGCGGTTCGTGGCTGAAGCCCATCACAGCCATGTCGACCGACGCGTCGGCCTGATCGATGAGATCGATCATGAGGCGCACGGCATCGCTTTCCCAGACGGTGTCCAGGTTGCTTCCGGGGTTGTTGAAGTACACCGAGACGGGGCCTTGGTTGGGGACGTCCGGCGCCGCGCAGGCCAGCCAAAGGGCGATCATGGGGCGTCCTCGGCGCCGGCGACGATGGTGGCGACCGCGGCTTCGATGGCGTCGAGTGCGGGCGTCCGACCGCCTTGGCCGAGCAAGCCCCAGGCGAGGCCGTCCACGAATTGGTCGGACGGAATGGCGGCGCCGCCGACGGTGCGCACGGCGGGTAGTGCGGGGTGGGTCAGCACGAGGGCTCGCGGCCAGGCGCCTCGTGCGCCGGGTGGGACCCAGAGGACGGTGGGCAGCGGCTCGGCGACGGTCAGGTGCAGGACGTCGGGGGCGGCGCTGTCCAGCAGGGCGGACAGGCTGGGGACGCGGGTTCCGAAGCCCGAGCCGGTCACGACGGTGACGCCGAAGCCGGTCTCGGCCTTCTCCTGGAGCGTCAGGATGAGGGCCTCGTCGGCAACGTCGTCCGACAACAGAACGATGTCGCCCCGTGCGGCGAAAACCCCGTCGATGAGCCGTTTGACGAGCCGTTCCTGGGGCCCACACCAGAGCTCGAGCAAGCTGCCATCGGGCAGAGGGTAGGACCAGCGCGGGTCGGCGATGGACTTGTTGAGCGCGTCGTAGGCGTCGGTGCTCGTGGCGTCGACGCCGCCGTGCAGTTGCACGTGTTCGGCTTCGACGTCTTGGGCGACGTCTTCGTAGGTCACGTCGATGGCAAGCTGCAGGCCCGTGCCCGTGCCGAGGGCGGTCGCCGCAAACAGGCGCCGGCGATCGACGATGGCAAAGGCGTCGGACATCACGACGTCCGTGCTGGGCCAAGCGACGTCGGTGTTGAGATCGAAGTCGAAGAGCTCGAGGCCCGCGTCAACCTGGGTGTGGTCGACGCCTTCGAGCGCCGGGAAGACGACGTCGATGTCGGTGACGAGGCGGACGTCCACGCCGGCCGCGGCGCGATCGGCGAGGGCCAGCGCGACTGTGGTGTCGTCGGCTGCGGGGAGGGCCGCCCGCACCTCGTAGGTGGCGTCTTCGACGACTTGAGCCGCGGCGGCGTCGACGTCGATGGCGTCGGCGATCAGCAGATCGAAGGTCACGGTCGACGTGGTCGGCGCCGTGCACGCGAGGAGAACCCCGATCATTCGAGGCTCCCGGCGGCGAACGCGCCCGCGTAGTCGGGGGAGTTGGGCCGGCCTGGCGTCGCGCGCGTGGTGGCCCGGCAGTCCACGTGGACGAGGTCGTCGTTGGGAACGTCGACTTCGGCACCGGTCATGAAGTGCCAAGCCGCTGGGTTGCCGCCGTCGGAACCGAACATGAGCTCGCTGCGCTCCATCGAGCGGCTGAGGGCCCCGTCGTAGCCGCCGGCGAACGGCAGCTGGTCCACGTCGCCGATCGTCTCAAGCAGTCGTTCGTCTCGGTCGCGCAACGTGAGGGCGAATCCGGCGTCCATAGGCAGCCGGAGGCCGCTGACGACGGTGGCCAGTGGCAGGCACCCCGTGTTTTTGGCGGCGTAGGCGACGTGCTCCCCTACGTTGATGAGCCGGCCGAGGTCGGGAAGGACCCACGTTTCCTCGATGGGGCCTGTCAAAGTCAGCCGCCACTGGGACAGGTCGATGGGGCGAACGCCTTCGTTGCGAAGCTCGACGAACACGTCGTCGGCAACCCATACATCGCCCTTCACGGCTCCAGACCACAAGACCTCGGAGATCTTGATGTTGCCGCGTTCGCCGCTCATCCCTTCCCCCTCCGAGAGGCCATCGCGGAAATCCACGCCCTCGTCGATGGGCGGGGGCGCGTCACACGCCAGCCACAGGGGGATCAAAAGCGCGTCTCAAGGCCGAGGGACGCGAGCCAAGGCGTCGCGCCGGCCGCGCTGCCGAGCGCGTCGCCGGCCACGCGGTCGATCGGGGTCTCGTAGAAATTCGCCCCGGCCACCGTGGCGCCCGTGAGCCAGACGTCGACGGGCTCGAAGCGCCAGCCGAGTTGAAGGTCGATTTCGTGTCCGAGGCTGTCCCCGAGACGCGTTTGCGCTGCGATGCTCTCCCGCGCGATCCCGAACGGGGGCGTGAGGCTCTCGACGTCCGCCGGGTCGACGAAGGACACGGCGCGGTCGCTGAGGAACCACCAGCTCGCCTTGACGGACGGCCCTTTGGACCAGCGCCAGAGCGCACTTGCATGCAGCGTGCGGGTGCCCGCCTTGCGCTCCCGGTCCTGAGGGTTGTCCTGAACGCCGCCGACGCCGACGTAGGCCGTGGGATGCAGTCCGAGGAAGCGGTTGAAGATCACACCGCCCGTGTGAGCGCCCTTCATCCCGACGTAGCCGTGGCTGTAGGCGATTCCCTTCGTGTCGAAGGCGCCACCGATCGCGTCGAAGAAAGCGAGGTCGGCGGCGACGTGGTGATCCTCCCCTGTCGCAAGGCGCGCGCCGCCCCCGAAGGCGACGCCGTTGCAGTCGATGTCCTGGGTCGTCGCCGCCTGACGGTCGATGCCGGTCGACGTGTCGAAGGTCAGCCAGGGGCGAACGGGTCCCACTTCGATCGAGGCGCGGAGGCCGGCATTGGCCACCCAGTCGTTGTCCGATGCGTTGCCGAGCAGGCCGTCGTACGAGATGTCAGAGCCACTTCCGCCCGCACCGACACCCGTGAACGCCCCGTAGGGGGTGAGGTCGAGCTTCGCGGGCAAACCGTCGAGGCGCACGACGAGGGCATGCCGGTGCGTGACGGTCTTGCCGTCGAAGTCGTAGGTGGGGTCCGTGGACTGGCCCACGAAGGACACGAAGTCGGCGCCATCAATGTCCGTGCTGCCGGCGACGACGTCGACGGGAATCGCGATCACGGAGCCGAAGTCGCCGAGCGGAATGTCGATGCGGACGGCGTCGATCGTGTCGGACCAGACGTAGTCTGGCGCACCCTGCAGACCGCCGATGGAAAACGGCATGCGGCCGATCGTGGTCACCACACCCCCATCCGCCGCGGTCCGCAACTCGAGCGCGAGACGTTGGACGTACAGGAAGCCGCCGAAGGGGTCGACCTTTCCGATCTGGTCGCTGCCCCAAAGACCGCGGTGGCTCGCTGCGACGAGGAGCGAAGCGTGCGGATGCGGGCGCCAGGCGAGGTCGAGCGCGATGCCGGTCACGGCGAATCGTGCGGCGTCGTCGCTGTCGAGAATGGCCTGGTCGCTGGTGTTGTCGAGCGGCTTGAAGTCGAGGTCGTTCGATGCGAAGCCCTCCGTGCTGAATGTGGCGTCTACGGTCAGTTCGCCGGGTTCGGCTTCGGCGTCGGCCACGGTGGTTTCGGCATCTGCCGCGAGGGCGACGGCAGCGAGGAAGAGGGCGGTCACAGGGTCTCCGCTGGAACGGCGAGTTGGCCAAGGGACATCACCACGATCGCGTGGGCGCCGTAGCTGTAGAGGACGGGGCCGGTGACCTGCAGTCGGTCGCCGACGGCCGCGGTGACGCCGCGGCGCGTGAGCTCGACGTCGAGGGTGACGACGACGTCGGCCCCCGTGTCGGTGGTCAGGGTCATCTCCCCGAAGCCATCGGGGGCGGCTGAAACCGTCCCCGTGACGCGGACGACGCTGGCGTCGTGCGAGGCGTCGAGCGGGCCGTCGGCGAGCTCGTAGTAGATTGGAATCGGCGCTTCGACGGAGATCAACTCGAACGTCGAGACGCGGGGCAGGTCGAAGGCGTTGGCCACGCTGGTGACGTCGATCGTCACCCAACTTCCGGCTGGAAAGGCGGCGAGGCGGGCGTCGCCGAGGACGAAGGTCCCGCCGCTCATGTCCTGAAGGAAGAAAGAGCCGTAGTATTTCTGGTCGCTCTCGACCTCGGACGAGCCCACGGGGACGCAGCCATCGGCCTTGAAGTAGACGCGCGGCGTCACCGTGACGACGCCGGAGAGGGTCGCCGGCAAGTCGGGCGAGATGCCCCAACCGTCGCAGGCCGGCAGCACGGCGTCTGCGGGGAAGGACGTTCCGAAGTCCGGCGCGATCGGTAAGTCCGCGATGGGGGTGGGTCCGGTGGCGCCGTACGGGACGTCGGTGAACTCCATGGCTTCACTGACGTCGAGGGTCGAACCGTCGCCGAAGACGGCGGTGGGGGCGTCGCCTCGCACGTCGACACAGGCGAGGCCGACAAGGGTCGCGAACAGGGGTCACCCCGGAGGCCGGGCGGGCTAACCCCAACCGGCCTGACGACAAGTTGACGACTGATCGTGCTCTGGGTGACGTTTCTGCCCGCGCCTCGGCGCGGTCAAACCTCGACGACGAGGAGCGTCACGTTGTCTTTGCCGCCGCCATGGTGGGCCGCGCGGACGAGTTCGCGCGCCGCGATCCTGGGGTCCGAGTAGGTGTTCAGGATCGACTCCATGTCGCGGTCGTCGACCTCATTCCACAGGCCGTCGGAGCAGATCATCAGGCGGTCGCCGGGCAGAAGTTCGACGCGGAACATCTCGGGCTCGACGTCGTGGTCCGTGCCAACGGTCCGCAACAGAATGTTCGAGTGGGGATGATGCCGGGCCTCTTCGGCCTTGAGCTTGCCCTTGTCGACCATCTTCTGGACCCAGCTGTGGTCCTTCGTAAGTTGATCGAGGACGCCGTCGCGCAGCAGGTAGCCGCGGCTGTCGCCAACATTGGCGAGGTAGCCGACACGACCTTCGGCCACGAGCAGGCAGACCATCGTGGTCCCCATGTCCGTGCCCTTGGCGTCGGCGTGGTCCTTGACGGCGTTGTTTGCGGCTTGGAAGGCCTCGCGCAGGCGCGTCTCGAGGCCGACGGGGTCGCTGGCCCGAACCGGACGGAGGCGTTCAACGATGGTCTCGACGGCGAGGGCACTTGCGATCTCGCCGCAGTCGTGGCCCCCCATCCCGTCGGCGACAACGTAGAACTGCAGCTGCGGCTCGACGTGTAGCCACGACCAGTTGTCCTCGTTGAGCTGCCGCAGCAGGCCTACGTCGGAAAGAACGGCGAGACGCGGCAAATAGGCCCGGTCCACCCATGCATTGTGGACGCGTTCCATCGCGCGGCCAAACCCCATCGTGTCGTCCCAGCTGCCGCGTTCGGCGTCCAAGAACAGGCGCTGCAGCCCGATGGCCTCGGGGTCGCAATAGCGTCGGAGGATTTCCGCGAGGGACGCCAGCGTCGTGACGCGCTGCTCTCGCTCGACCGGGCGACCCACGGAGGCGATGTCGAGGTCGAACAGTCGCATCGTGCCGTCTTGTGCGACAAGCAGGTTGGCACGCTGGAGGCTGGCGACGGCGATTTCGCGCGTGTGCAAGCGGGCCAAGGCGCCGAGCGCACGTTGACCGAGGCCGAAGACGCGTCGATTGGGCAGCGGGCTGGCCTCGTCGACCATGAGGCCGTCGCCCAGGTACGGAATCACGCTGTAGAGCACGTCGGCTTCGACGAACGCAGCGACCGGCGACGCGAGACCCGCGTGGCGCTCGTTGCGAGCGACGAAGTCGAGGTAGGGCTGAAAGCCTTCGACCTTCCATCGCGCCGACACGAGGAAGCGTCGATCGGTGAGCGGGGCCTTGCACCGAACGCAAGCGCGGGCTGAACGTGGGGACTCGTCGTTGAGGCAAGCCCAACACTTGCGGAGGGTCCGGTCTGGTCGAATGTCGTTCGCCAGGTAGAACATGCGGCCTTCGGTCAGCCGCACAAGGCCCTCGATCGTGAAGTGTTCGCCGAGCGGGGTGCCCTGAGGCAGATGCATCGGCCGTTCACTCATCCGGGGTCTCCCGGGCACACGTCACGCGAACGGACGCGCTGCGCAAGGTTTCGTGGGCCTGCTGACGCCGAGCCCGTCGAGTCGTGGCGTTCACCGGGCCGATCCGCGAGCGGCCTTGGCCTTGGGGCGGTCCGGCGCTGGCTCCGCATCCGCCTCCTTGTACCCCAGCGCCTCGAGCGCCTCGTTCATTTCATCGTCGCGCGCTTCGACGATGCCGGCCTTCGGATCGGGCTGAGGAGCGAGGCCCCATGTCAGAAGGAGGTTGCGCCCGCCGGGCAGCGCTGCGCGGCCCAAAGGCGTGCGGATGGCCCCCGGGACGACGCCGTGTGTCGGCGAGGGGACGATGACGTGCTCGGCATCCCCAAACGTCGCGCGGACTTCGAGGGTCGGAGTCGCCTCGGCGAGCGGGGCCGTGGGCGTGAAGAACACCTCGCGCGTTCCGCCGGCACCGCGATGCCAGGTCGCCGTCAGGGTCGGACTTCCTGGCGTGTGATCGAGTGTGACTTTGGAGCCCTCGAGCGGGTCGGCGCCAAGCCAGGCGGCCGCGATCCCGCCGGGCAACGTGGCTGTGACGACGAGGTCGTGGGTGGGGGCTCCCTTTCCGATGGCCGTCACGAGCCGGAACCCTTGGTTGACGGGGCGGTTGAGCACCTCGGACAACACAGCCCGGTAGGGAGCACCTCGGTCGTCGGGGTCCGCCTTCAACGTGTTGGTTCGCTCGGCGGCATCCTGGGTGTGGTCGAAGGCAGCCTCGCGTCCTTCTTCAACCCACCATTTCACGTCGTTGTGAAGCACGCCCCACTGTTCCATGCCGTAGAGCGGGCGCCCGAAGGCGAGGTTGCGGGCCTCGAGGGAGGCCTTGGCGCTGGCGTCCCCCATGGCCACGGGCAACAGGCTGATGCCGTCGACAGGCTCATGAGCGATGTCCAAGGCGTCCAGGACGGTTGGGAAGACGTCGAGCAGGCTGGCCTGGCCGTCATGACGGCCGGGAGGCACACCGGGCGCCCGGACGATGAGCGGCACGCGGAGCAGTTCGTCGTACAACGTGTGCCCGTGTTCGAAGCCCTTGTGGTCCCAGAACTCCTCGCCGTGGTCGGCGTAGATGACGACGATGTCGTCGGGTCCCATGCGGTCGAGCAGGCGCCCCACCTGGTCGGTGGCGTAGCGAATGTTGTTGTCGTACCGGCCTTTGACGTAGTCTTTCGCCGCTTCGTTGTCGTGGATGGCCGCTTGGCGCACGTCGCTGAGATGGAACTGCTCGCGGAGACCACCCTGAGTTTCCCCGGCGAACATGTTCCGGTAGGCGTCGGGCTCCGTGTAGGGCAGGTGGCACGACATGTAGTGGACCTGCAGGAGGGCGTCGCGACCCTCGTGTTCGTCGAGCCACGCCAACGCATCGTTGGTCGTCGTCTCGGCGAGCGGCCACAGGCCCACACGATGAAGGTCCCAGTCCCGGTCCATGGAGAAATTCGCGGACAAATAGACGTTGCCCGCAAACATCGCGCTGGTGTAGCCGTTCTTCCTCAGGATGCTTTGCAGCGTGGCGGTTTGGGCGTACCACTCGGGTTGGCGGCCGGTGAGGACGGTCCGCGCCGAGGGCAGCGTCCAGGGAGCGATGGAGCGCGCTTCGGTGAAGACGGCGGCGCCTTCGGCGAACGCGTCCAGGCGCGGCGAAGTGGGGCGCTCGTAGCCGTTCATCGAGAGGTGGTCGGGCCGCAGGGTGTCGATGAATACGAGGAGAACGCGGCGGGGATTCGTCGTGCGGGTCGCGATGACGGGCTCGGCCAGGAAGGCGTAGTCGAAGCGAGGGGAGGCGCCAGGCGACGTGGTGGCGCGAAGGGTGACGGTCTGTCCGGCCCAAGCGCTCATGTCGGCCCGCAGCGGCGCAAACGTGGTGGTCAGCGGCCGACGTGCAATTTCGGTCGACGTTCCGGCGGCCTCGACGACGAGCGTGAGTTCTGCGCCGTCCGATGGGGCGCCATCGATGACTTCCGGCCGTGCCAAGCCGACGACCATGTGCAGTTCGGCGGCCTTCGGAACCGCGACCGTCCACGCGGCCTTGCCCGGCGCTGGCAGCAACAGGCCGGAGCGATGATCCCAGCCCTCGTTGATCGTCGTGCGCGTAAACGCCTCGGCGTCATCCTTTCCTGACCATGCGAGGTTCAGACTGCGCTCGCGCGCGTCGGCCTTGGGGTAGCTCAACGCGTAGGAATCCGCGGCGGGCTCGTCCGCCTTGTTCGGCGTGTAAACCACGATGTGCTCGCGGTCGTGGCTCCAGGTCGGGGTCTCGGCTTTGCCGAATCGGTCGTAGGCGAGTGCGCGGCCGTCGGATGTCCGCTTGAGGGCAATTCCCGGTTCGGCGCGGTGGAAGAACAGCCCGCGGGGGCGAATCGGAAGGGGCGCCTCCCACCTGTGCATGCCTGCGCGAGTGACGCCCGCGTACTGCCACGGGCCTGGCACGGGAATGTCGGTGGGCGGGACCACGCCGCCGCGGCTGTCCGCGGGAATCTCCAGTTCGGCAAACGCGTGCTCGGTGAGGAGGACCGCGCTGGCCTCCGCCCGATCGAACGGTTGGGGACGCGGGCCGTCGGTGGCCTCGCCGCAGCCCATGGCCCAAGCCCAAAGGCGCAGCGTCACGCCCGACATTTGCCCTCCTCGACGCCCGTCCGCCTAGCAGGCTGCTGCGAAAAGGCCAGAGGGTGCGACGCCGGGTGGGTCACGGAACCTGGGCGGCGTCTCCCAGCTTGCCTTGGAGGGCGAGCAGGTGCGTGGCGGCGCCGTGCCAGGTGGCGCGGGCGCGGACGGCGGCGGTGCGCGCGTCGGCGGCCTGTTGCCGAGCCCAGAGGACGTCGCGCAGGGTGGACCTTCCAGCGGCGAACAGGGCTTCCTCGGCAGATCGGGCGTCCACGGTGGCACGAACGGCGTCGTCGGCCGCCCGTGTGCGGGCCTCGGCGGTCGTCAGGCGAGCGAATGCGTCGAGAACGTCCGACTCCGTCGAAACGACGAGTTGGTCCAGCTCTGCTTGGCGGCGCGCCACGAGGGCGTGCGCGCGGACGGTGTTTCCGCGCGCTTCTCTGTTCCCCAGCGGAACAGAAAGGAGACCGCCCACGCCGACGTAGGGCAACGGGCCGGTTGCGGCCAAGGTGGTGGCCCCCGCCGATGGGCGTTGCTCGACGACGCCGGCCTCCGCGGTCAGGTCGACTTGGGGCAGCCCGTTGCCTTTCGATGCGCGCAACTCCGCCTCGGCGGCCTCGTGGAGCGAACGGGCCGCGAGGAGGGACGGACGCTGGGCGAGCGCTGCGGCGACGACGGTGGTGGCGTCCACGGTGACGGGCGCCGGGGCCGGCGGCGTCGTCGCGGGGCGGGCATCGGACTCGGGTGGGCGACCCATGGCTGCGAAAACAGCCGCTGCGGCCAGGCGTTCAGACGTGGCCGTGTCCATGGCGGCGCCCTCGGCGAAGGCGAGCGCCGCGGCGAAGCGGGCGCGATCCCCCGGCGCGAGGCGGCCGGCGGCGTCGAGGGCTTCGGCGTTCTGCGCGTCGGCCGACGCCGTGGCGCGGAGTTCCTCGGCAGCCATGCGGGCTTCGTAAGCGACGGCCCAGTTCCAGTACGCGGCTGCGGTCGAGGCCAAGGCGTCCTGGCGGGCCGATTCTGCCTGCAACTCGGCCGCCGTGGCCTCGAGCCGTGCCCCGCGCAGGTCGCCAAGGGCAGCGCCGAGCAGAAGGCCGCGCAGCAGGGGCTGCTGCAGAGCAGCGTCGAAGCGGGTCGTGGTCAAATCCTCGATCTGTACGGATTCGGCGAGGCCCAGATTCGTGACGTACCGACTTTGGTTGCGGTCCAGGCCTCCGGTCAGCGACCACAAGGTGCCGGTGGTCAATTGCCCGTTGAAACCAGCGGTGAGACCCCAGGCGTCCACGTCTGCGACGTAAGGGAAGCCGCTGACCGAGCCGGCCTCCTCGGCCGTCCGCCAATTCCCGGCCGCGTCAAAGGTCGGATCGAAGAGGCCGGCAGCCCGAATCCTCGTTCCCTCCGCGCGGTCAGCGGCCGCGTGGGCCAACCGAGCATCGGGGTGATGAGCCGCGACTTCGGCCAACACCTCCGACAGTGCGACGGGTCGTGCGTCGGCGTCGGGTGAAAGAGCAAGCCATACGGCGGCGATCGGCATGAGCGCGCCGTACGCTGCGCTCCCCGACCATGCAAATCGGCTTGTCATTCGGGCATCTCCGTGGCACGTTGGCCGGGGCGGTGGGTTGGTGGACGAAGCTGCGGAGCGCGACGGGGAGCAAGCCGCGCTCTGGGCGTTGTACCGGGGGCTGCGCGGGCGCACTTATGAGCGCCCAGGCGGCGACGATTTGACGCGGTTGGCGTCGTCTCTGGGGTCCGTCTACGCTCGCCCGCCTCGCCCCATTGAGGGAGAGCGCCCGCCTCGGCGCGTCGCGGTGGCGTTCGCGCTCGCGCTGGCTTCGCTTCCCCACCTTGCGCACACGTTGCCGCGCGCCTTCGCGGTCGACGATGACGGAGTCCGACCGCTGAGCTTTCACCCCGACGTCGTTCACCGCGTTCTCGGCGTCCCCCAATGGGAATTCGACGATTTGAAGGACGAGGCCGATCGCCGGGCCGCCTTTGCGCTGAAGCAGGCGCGATTGGTGGGCTGGCTGGCGAGCCGGTTCGAGTCTGCACCGGCCGAGCGAACCGAGGGCTTGTTCCGCGGGTTGTTGCCTGACGCGCGGGGGCTCACGATCCAGCGATTTCAGACGGTCGGAACTCGCTTGTACGCCGTCGTCAGCGGGCTTCCCGCGCGTCCCCGCGGGGAGGCGTTGGGCTGGGCACCCCACCGAAGCGAGCCCGTACCGCGGGTCCGGTCGCGGTGGGTGGACGCCGGGTTGCGTCGTTCGCTTGCTCGGTCCGTGGGCGCCGAAGCAGGCGAGATTGACGCGCTGCTGGAACTCACCGTTGCCGTTCTCCCGGTCGAGGATGCCGACGAGCTGATTGAACGCGACGGCTGGCGGAGCGCTGGATGGGCGGCGCTCACCGGCATCGGCGAAGGCCATGTCGATGAACAGCTCGCGACGATGGGCGAAGACACGGGATGGCGGCAGTGGCTGCGCGAAGACGCTGGCCGCATCGAGGTTCGCGCCGACGCACGGGCGTTGTTCGACGCGCTTGGCGCGATGCGCTGCAATCAGCTGATGTGGTCCCTGCTGGCGCCCATCCTGACCCGAGGCATCACGGTTGATTTCCCGGAGGTCCCCGACTCCGACGACCTCGACATGCTCGATTTCTCGCATCACTTGGGCGCCGTTTGCCAACCCCTGCTTCGCTGGATCGTCGCGAACGATACCCATGCGACGTTGGCGAGGGAACTGGGAGTTCCGGTGGCGCCTGTGGCCCGCGCCCTCGTCAATGTGGCTGGGGAATGGGTCGGGCAGGCAGACTCCATGTGGCTTGGGCCACCGCGGGAGGATCAGCCGGGCGTGGCTACGCTCCTGATTCGACACGTCCTGGCACTTCAGTCGTCCCTGGCCCGCAACCGTGGGATCGATCGGGACGAGCGTCTCGCGATGATACTGTTTGCCGCGCACCACGCGCGGGAGTCGCGGGTGGAGCGCCTCTGGCGCTGGGCCGCAGAGGGGTCAGGCAGTTCGATCGGGTGGACCGATGACCCCGTTGGCGAGTGGTTCACGACCTTGTGGACTCGGCTGCTCGAAGCCGACGAACCGGACGTCGACCCGACGGAATGGGGCTAGGAGCCTGTTAGCAGGCGGCTTGCTGCTGACCGCCCGGCGTCGTTCGCAGGCGCTCACATCGTCGCGTATTCGGGACCCTGGCCACCTTCGGGCGGCACCCAGGTGATGATCTGGTAAGGGTCCCGGATGTCGCATGTCTTGCAATGCACGCAGTTTGCGAAGTCGACCTCGATGCGCAGCCGGCCGTCGGCCGGGTCGGGACGCATGTTGTAGACCTGAGCGGGGCAGAAGCGCGTACACGGGTTGCCGTAGGTCTCGGCGCACGTGGTCGCGCAGATCTCCGGGTCGAGGATCTTGAGGTGGGCGGGCTGCTGCTCGTCGTGCTTGGTGCCTGAATGGTACACGTCGGTGAGCTTGTCGAGCAGGTAGGTGCCGTCGTAGGCTGGCGGCGGCGCCATCGGCGCGCGCTGGGCCATGGTGGCCATGTGGGCGTGGTCTGGGCTCGTCTTCCTGACCTTGCCCGCGCCAAAGAAGTAGTCGACGCCGGTGCGGACGAGGCCGCCGACGAAGCCGTGTGTGGCGAAGTGGGCGTGCATGTTCGTGGCGGGTGCCATGTCTTGGCGAATCCACGAATTGCGAACGGCCGTGTCATAGGCCATCAGCGTCGACGCGCTCGCGTCGCCTGACTTCAGCGCCTCAAAGGCAGCCTCGGCGGCCAACATCCCGGACTTCATCGAGAGATGGATGCCCTTGACGCGCATCGGGTTGAGGAAGCTCGCCGAATCGCCGACGATGACGGCGCCATCCGTCGCGAGGCGAGGAACGCTGGACCAGCCGCCGATGGTGACGGCCTTCGCGCCGTAGCTGACCACTTTCCCGCCTTCGAGGATGGCGCGGATGCTCGGGTGGGTCTTGAGCCGCTGCAGCTCGCGATGCACGTCGAGATCGGGCGGCGCGGCGTCGAGGGCCACCATGAGGCCGATGCAGGCGCGGTCGCCGCCAAGCGTGTACAAAAAGGCACCGCCAAAGACGTCGCGGTCGAGGGGCCAGCCGATCATGTGGGCGACGAAGCCGTCTTGGACGCGGCCGGCGGGCAGCTCGAGGACTTCCTTGACGCCGAGCTCGTAGGCCATTGGATTCGCGTCGGCGTCGAGCATGCGTCGCTGGATGAGCTTGCGCGCGAGGTGTCCCCGCGGACCCTCACCGAACACGGTGACGAGGGCGCGGAGGTCCATGCCGGGCTCGAATGCGCCCTTGGGCTGACCGTCCTTGCCGACGCCCTTGTCGCCGGTGCGGACGCCGACGACCTGGTCGCCTTCCCACAGCAGGTCGACGCCTGCGAAGCCGGGGAAGACGTTGACGCCGGCTTCTTCGCATAGGCCCGCGAGCCAGGCGCAAAGTCGGCCGAGGCTGACGATGGGCTTGCCCACGTTGTGCAACTCGGGGGCAATCCAAGGCGCGTCGACGTGGCCGTCGGGGGTCAGGAACCAAAGGGCCTCGCGCTCTGCCCAGCGCTCGAGCGGGAAATCCGAGCGGTCCCGCCAGTCCGGGACGAGCTCATCGAGGGCGCGGGGGTCCATCACCGCGCCGCTGAGCTGATGCATGCCGACGGCGTTGCCTTTCTCGATGACGGCAATCATCGGTTCGTCGATCGAGGGACCTTCGGCGCTCCCGTTCGCTACGGCCTCATTGTGCGCGGCCACGAGGCGGGCGAGGTGCAGCGCGCCGGCCAGATTGGCAGGTCCGGCGCCGACGAACAGGACGTGACAGGGGAGTTCTTCGCGCGGCACGGCGCCTCCGGGGGGGGCCTCGGCTAACACGCCAAGAGCGTTGCCCGAGGCGGGGTCCGCGCTTACGGCTCGGCCGGGGGTCGGCGTGTGGTGGAATCGGCGAAACCTGGTGTTCTCGACGGTGACGCTGGTGTCCCTCGTCCTCGATCAGGCAACCAAGGCTTGGGTCGTCGCAAACGTCGATCTGTACAGGGGTGAAATCCAGATCATTCCTGGGTTCTTCTCCATCGTCCATGCCCAGAATCCGGGCGCGGCTTTCAGCATGTTGGCCGACATGGAGAACCGGCACGTCCTGTTCATGGCCATGACCGTGGTGGCGCTGTTCATCGTTGGCGACCTGTTCCGGCAGTTGGAGCGCGAAGACGTGTTCATGTCGGCCACGCTGGGTCTGCTCCTGTCGGGAGCCTTGGGCAACGCCATCGACCGGGCACGCCAACAGTATGTGACCGACTTCCTTCGGTTTTACACCGATGATCCGGGATGGACGGCTTGGCTTGCCCAATACGGGTTGGGCAACGAGTACCCGAGCTTCAACGTTGCAGACTCGGCGCTGGTCGTCGGCGTCCTGATGTTCCTGCTGACGTACACGTTCAAGAAAGACGCAGGACCTGTCAACGAGCCGGCGGCGAGCGCACCGACCTAGCAGGCTGCTGCATCGCGCCGTCCTGCTGCGCCCGCGGGGGCATCCCGCCCCGCGGCGTCACGGGGACCCCTGCTCAGGCCCGAAGACGACGACGCCCCGGACGGAAGCCCGCCGGGGCGTGTCAATGGGCTTGACCGCAGCCAGGATGTCCCTGTTGCGGCCTGCTCGGCGTTCCTACAGGTCGGCCTGAAGGATGACGCGCTGCCAAGCCGTCGAAGCATTCAGGCTGGTCGTCGTGCCGCACCGCCAGCCGCCATTGAGGAATCCACCGCCCGTGTGGAAGCAAAGGCGGGTTTCAGCGGCGGTCGAGTTGGTGTCGCAGGAATTCTTGCTGACCGTTTGGCCGTCAACGACATAGCCCATGGACCAAGAATCGGCGTAGTACCAAGCGGCGCCGTTGGCAGAATGGGTGGTGGTCGAGTCGCCGTTGCCGGTGAACCAGGTGACATCCGAGAACGGCGCGTAGGCAGCCACGGTGTACGAAGGTGCATTGGTGGGGCGGCAGGCCACCATGATGTTGTTGCCCGTGCACTTGGTGCCCCAGAGGCTGCTCAGCGGCTGTGTGGCGGCGTTGTAGTAGTCCACGTGGCAGACTTCCCAGCCCGCGACGTCGGACGCGTCAAAGTCCGTCAGGACGCCTATAAAGGCCTGAGGCGCGTCCTGCACCATGGTGATCGAGGCGACACCCGAAATCGTGAACGTTCCATCGAGATGGGCCTCGACGACCTGGTAGGCGAGCAACTGATCGTTCGCCATCTGGGTGTGAACTTCGAACGTGAAGTCCTCGCTGGCGAGCGTGGAGACGCGCGTGGCGAGCTTTTTGGCCGTGGTGACGCCCATGCACAGTCCGCCAAGGACGGGCGGGCACGGGCCTGCGCCGATGCCGAGGCCCTGGATAAGGTGAAGCGTGCTGCCCACCTCGTGGCCGGAGACGGTGATCGTGGCGCTGTGGCCGCGGCGAAGTTCGCTTGGAAGCGTGACAGTTTGCGCAAGCGCTGCGGTGGCGAGAAGTGTCGTCAACATGGAACCCCCTGGAGGTAGCGTATGCTACATGGGTTGCTGCGCAAGCGCAATAGGGGTTACGATCAACGTCGATCTCGGCGTCGCAGGTCCTGCGTGGAACGAACTGTAGGGTCGTGGTATTCGTCAGTTTGACGTCCATCAATATTCGAGCGACCTGGAGCCATCGTCCGCCAGGTGAGGTCGTTTGGGACCATGGTCACTTCGATCGTCCCGTCGCGGTCCGTGCGCAGCACGTGGACGCCCGCCTGGTCGAGCCGGTCCAACACTTCGGCCGTGGGGTGACCGTAGCGATTGGTGCGCCCAACGCCGATCGTCGCGAGGGCTGGTCGGGTGGCATTCAACAGTTCCGGTCCGGTGGAATGTCGACTTCCGTGGTGCCCGACTTTGAGGAGGTCGATTCTGGGAAGGTCAGGGGCCCAATGGCGCTCTGTAGTGCTCGGAGCGTCCCCGGTGAGCAAGACGCGAACGCCGCGGCTTTCGATGAGAAGGACGAGGCTGGACTCGTTGGGGTCCTGGCTGAGGAAGCCTGGCGGCGGCCAAAGGGCGTGTGGGGGGAACAGGACCGAAATGCCGGCTTCGGCCGCCGCTTGCGACAGAGTGTCTATGCGCATCGGATCGGGGCGCCAGAGCCTCCGGACCTGCAGCGTTTCGATGACGGGATGAAGGCCGCCCTCGTGGTCGCGTTGGGGATGGGTCGCGACGACGGCATCAAGGCGTGTCAGGCCGCGACGGCGCAGCCATTGGACGACGGCATCGCCGGGAGGACCGCCGTCTACGAGCCAGGTCCGGCCGTCGGCGAACTCGACGGCGACGGCGTCTCCTTGGCCAACGTCGAACTGGGTGACCCGCAGGCCAGCTGCCAAGCGTGGGCGGGCGCCGAGGCCGAGGAGGGTGAGCCCAAGGGCGAGTATGTGTCGGCGCGGTGCCCACAGTGGCAACAGCAGGAGGCCCACGCCCCAACCCGACACCGCTGGATGTACAGGCTCCGCTGCGAGCGGCCGGAGGATGGCCAAGAGCACGTCCACGCCGGCGCCGGCGAGTCCGGCCATGGCGTCCCCGACGGGGTTGGGGGCGACGCTCGCGGCGGCGGCGGGCACGATCCAAAGGGACGCCAGCGGCAGGGCGACCAGATTGGCGACGGCTGACGTTGGGGCCAGCTCCTGAAACCACCAGGCCGAAATCGGCAGGGTGCCAAGGGTTGCCCCCGCTGAGACGGCGAGGGCCTGGATGGGCCAGCGACACCAGAACGGGGTGTCCGGGGGCAGAAAGCGGAGGAGCGCAGGGGTGAGCTGGAGGATTCCGGCGACAGCCGAAAACGAAAGCTGGAAGGAGGGTGTGCCGAGAACGGCGGGCTCGTTCACGGCCAAAAAGGCGGCCGCAAGGACCAGAACGGTCAGCGGATCGGGTTCGCGTCCGTGGGACCGGCCGAGGTGAATGACGGCAAAGGTCAGCGCTGCGCGTTGAGCTGTGACCGGGGCCCCGACGGCCCATGCGTAGGCGGCACCGGCGGCAGCGGCCAGCCAGGCGACAATGGCGGGGGGCACGCCGACTGGCCTCAGAATGGCCAGCGCATGGAGTGGCGCCCGCAGCACGGCGGCCGCAAGGGCCGCGATCGTGGCGACGTGGAACCCTGAGACCGACAGGAGGTGGGACGTCCCTGTTTTCCGCAGCGTGTCGGTGACGTTGTCGTCCACGTCGGCCCGCCGTCCCGTGAGCAGAGCCTGCGACAGCGGGTCGAGGTTGGACCCGGTTGAGTGCGCGAGGGGTCGAGGCGGGTCTTCACGGGCGTCGACCCACGTGCGGATGCCGCCGAGGCGCGCGAGGGCGACAGGGTCGGGGCCACCTGGCAGCGCAGTTCGGGTCCAATTGCGCGCATTCCCCTCGATCCGCAATGAGGCGCCGAGAGCCGGGGCGTAAGTGGGGAAGCGAACCCGGACGCGTCCCAATTCATGGTGACCGGGCCGATCATCGACGTCGACGTCGGCCTCCCGGCTACCGGCGACGCTGACCACCGTGCCATCGAACGCCACGGGGCCCCGCCAGACCGGCCCTTCCACCAAGGCGTCCATCCGCCATTGGCCGAGGGTGGCGCCGAGGAGGCCAAGGTGGACCCAACCGAGGAAATCCAGCGAGCCGGGTCCTGTACGCCGAATGGCCCACAGAATGGCCAGGACTGTGGCCGCCGCGAGACAGACCGGCCCCGACGCTGGCGAAACCTGGATGGCCGCGCCGAGGCCCGCGAGGGCGCCGAGCGACAATGGGAGCAGGGGGGAGGCCATGGCGCTCGCCCTCAGCACACTCCGTGCCGGCCTTGGGCGCGCTTGTTGACGGTGCCGACGGCTGGACTGTCGAGAACGGGCCGACGGCCGTCGGCGGCCTCAGCGACCGTAGCGCCGACGAACCTCGGGCAAGAGCCACTCGCGCATCATCGTCTCGAAGGTGAGGCGGGGCGCGTAGCCCCAGTCCGCGCGGGCGACGGTGTCGTCGACGTCCTCTGGCCACGAGTCCACGATGCTCTGACGAAGGGGGTTCACATCGGTCGTCAGGCGTGCGCCTGGGAAGGCTGCGCGGGCGACGTCGGCGAAATCCGAAGCCGTCGGCGCGCAGGCGCCGACTTGGTAAACGCGCTGGCTCAACCGCTCGGCGGGTGCAGCCATGAGCTTGACGATGGCGTCGATGGCGTCGGGCATCGCCATGAACGGGATGCGGGTGTCTTCGCGAACGAAGGCGGCGTAGGGCGTTCCCTGCGCGGCCTTGTGAATGAGCTCGGGGCCGTAGTCCGACGTTCCACCAGTGGGGACCGTCGTCGCGGACAAGAGGCCGGGAAACCTCAACGACCGGAAGTCGACGCCGGGGTTCGGGCCGTCGAGTAAGCGCCAGTTGCGCGCGTAGTAGGCGCCTAGCTGCTCGGCCGCGAGCTTGTTTGCGCCGTACATCGTGATGGGTGTGAGGTAGGCCCCTTCAGGGACGCGGCCCGCCCGCGTCTTCGTCGCCAGATCCGGTAGGCCGTGGGCCGCGATGCTGCTTGGAAAGAAGAAGCGCGTCGGTGTACCGCGGCTGAGGGCCGACCGCGCCGCGAGCTCAAGGAGGTGCAGCGTACCGCCGACGTTGACGCGGTGCGCGAGCAGAGGATTGCGCTCCGAGGCCGTCGAGAGGAGCGCCGCGAGGTGGTAGACTTCTGTGAAGTCCGCCGTTTCGCCGAGGCCGAGGATGGCGTCACCGTCGGTGATGTCGCCTCGGATGCAGCGGTCGGCGTGGCGGGCCACGACGTCGTCGGCCTCTCGAACGTCGAGGGCGACCACCTTCCGCCCAGACTCGGTGAGTTGCTGCACGAGGCTGTGACCGATTTCACCATTGGCACCCGTGACCAGGACGTTCATCGGCCCTCCGCGGCCCGCGGCTATCGCGGGCCCAGGGTCAGCGATACGCTGTGTTCAGTGGCAGTCGTCCCCGAGCGTATCGGTCCCTTTCAAGTCCTCCGGCCCATTGCGGCCGGCGGTATGGCGGAGGTTTATGAGGTGGTCGACCCGATCTCGGGTGGGCGCCTCGCGCTGAAGCTTCTTGTGCAAGTGGAGCCCGCCCTCAAGCGCTTCATGCGCGAATACGAGGCGATGACCCGCCTGAATCACCCAGGCATCGTCCGGGTGTACCACTACGGGTTGCACGAAGGGAACCCGTGGCTGACAATGGAATTGCTGCGGGGAAACCCAGCGCAAAACGCCGTCAAGCGCTTTGGTCCTCCCTCGTCGCCCCAGCGATTGGCCGAGGTGTTGCGGATTGGGCACCACGTCGCGCGTGCGCTGCACTACGCCCATGAGCGCGGCCTCGTTCATCGCGACGTCAAATCGGCGAACGTGCTCGTCCTTCCCGACGAGCGGGTCAAGCTGATCGACTTTGGGACGGCCTTTGTCGTCGACGCCTTGGAGCGCATCACCGGAGGCGACGAGTTCGTTGGCACCTTCGGCTACGCGGCCCCCGAGCAGATCCGGGGCGAAAGTGTGGACGGGCGGACCGACCTTTACGCACTTGGCGTGTTGCTGTACCGGCTCGCGTCGGGGAAGCGGCCGTTCGACGACGACGACCATCGTCGACTCGCGTACAAGGTGCTCCACCACGAGCCGAAGCCGCTGCACGAGCTGGTGCCCAACCTGCCAGAGGACTTCGTCTACGTCGTCGACAAGCTGTTGAAGAAGGATCCGACGCAGCGCCCGAAGTCGGCGGACGTCGTCGGACGGGCGCTCGAACAGCTGGCGGGTGCGCCATTCTCGGTTCGAAGCCGCATCGCTGTACACGTCGCAGACCCCGTCGCACGGCTGTACGAACGGCGCTCCGTTTGGTCCAAGCTTGCCGAAGGGGGCGCCGGACCGTTGGCGCTCGTCACTTCGGTCGATGTCACCGAGCTTCGCACCTTCGTGGAGACCTTCGTGGCAGAAGCCTCCGAGCGGGGCTTGCACGCGGAGGTCGTCGATCTTGAGGAGACGGAGGGCCTCGGCGCCGTGCTGGAGCTGTTCGCGTCGCTATCGGGATTGGTCGCGGACCCCGACGCGTGGGCCTCGGCGATCCGTGGGCTGGGCGTGCCAGGTGGGGCGGAATGGGAGGCGGATGTCCGCAGGGTCGTTGGCGGCCTGCTGTTTGCCGCGTCCGCTCAGCCGTTGGTCCTCGTGGTGCACCGCTGGGAACATGCGGGCGTCGATGGGTTGAGGCTCCTTGCGCTGGTGCGGGCGGAAGCGGAGGCGCAGGGCTTGCCGGTGGCCTGGGTGGCGACGATGGAGCCGACAGCGCCGTTGCGCGAAGCCCACATCCAGGCGGCGGCCGCCTCCGCCACGTCTCAGGTCGATCTCGTCGCCCTGGATGTCCGGGATGTCGCGTTGGCGACGGGCGTGATGTTGGGCCGCCGTCCCCCTGCGGCCGGGATCGCGCGTCGCCTCCGAACCGCGACCGGCGGCCTGCCCAGCCTCGTCGTCGAAGCGGTCGATGCGCTCGTCCAGCGCGGAGAGATCGAGGCCGAAGGGGACGACCTGGCATGGGCCGACCAACACGTCGATGTGCCGATTCCGCCGACCGCGGTCGCGCGGGCCGTGACGGCGATGGCGGGGGTTCCGGCGCCTGTGGCACGAATGGCGCAGGTGCTGGTGCTGTTGGGGGAGTCCTGTGCGGAGCGCACGCTTGCGGCCGGCCTGGACTTGGCACCGGATGCCGCTTCCTATTGGATCGACCAAGGGGTGAGCGCCGGGGTGTTCGCGCGAACAGGCCGGGGTGTCGACCTGCGGCTGCCGGGGCTGGCGCAAGCCGCGCTCGGCCAATTGACGAAGGCGCGTCGACGAGTATTGCTTGCGCGCCTGCGGGGATCTCTGGAGGACGCGGGGTCCGGCGCTGTGCGCGTGCTGGTGGGTGTGTCGGACGTCGAAGGCGCGTTGGCCCGCGCGACGGTCGAGGGCGAGGCGGCTGTGCAAAGGGGCGCCTGGCGATCGGGCATCGAGGTGCTTGAGCGAGGCCTTCACGGCGCGACGGCTGCGACGCCTGGCTACGCGCGGGCGGCGGTCGCCTTTGGCACGGCCATGGCGACGATTCGTCCTACGGACGGCGCCGCGGCACGATCCCTGGCGCGTGCGCGCGAGGTCTGCGACCCCCAAGACGTCGTGTTGCGCGCGTCGATCGACCTTGGCCTGGCGTCGCTGCATGAAGGCTTGGGCCACTACAAGAACTTCCGTCGCTTTGCGAAATCCGCGTGGGACGCCGTGGCCGGGCGAGAGGACGCCGGAACGGTCAGCGCGCGCGCCGCGTTCGAGTTGGGGCGAGGCCATGCCCTGCTTGGCGAGGTGGCCACGGCTGCGAAGTGGTTCGACAAAGCGAAGGCACTTGGCGACTCGGCCTCAGACAACGCCATCGTCGGGCGCGCAATGGTGGCGGCGAGCGTCGCCAGCGTGGCCCGCGGGGAAAACGCCCTGGCTGAACGCCAGGCGCGGGAGGTGCTCGAATTCTCGTCGCGGGTGCCCGACCCGGCGGTGCGTTGGGCGGCCGTCGGGGCGCTGGCCGAGACGCTGCGGGTTGCCGCTCGTCACACCGAAGCGCTTGACGTGCTTGTGCGAGAGTCGCGCGCTGCGAGCCAGGCCGAACATGCGACGCCCTACCTTCGGCTCTTGCTCACGACGGCCCGCTGCGAAGTTGACCTTGCGCGCCTGGGTCGGGCCCAAGAGTGCATGGACGAGGTTCACGCCGCCCTCGAGCGGTCCGCCCACATCGCGCTGCGGCTCGAAGCGGAGCTCGTCGCCGGCTCCATTTTGGTCGCGTCGGGGCAGGAACGGGAGGCCGCTTGGCGCCTGCAACAGGTGATGGACCGGGCACGGGCGGCTGAACTGCCCGTATTGGCTGACGTGGCGCGGGCTAGGTTGGCCGAGGCGAATTGGGGATTGGGGGACCGGGACGCGGCGATGGGCCATTTCCAGTCGGCGGTCTTGGGGCTGTTGTCGACGGGAGACGTCGTTGCCCTGGCGGACGCTGCGGCCTCCTACGCCCGCGCAGCCGGAGACCGAGCGGACCCGACGGTCGTCTTCCGACCCGTCGCGAAGCTGCTCGACGGGCCCGATGCGCCCCCCTTTGTGCTTGTCGAACGGTACCTCTCCGTTGCGGCCCGTGGGGGCCGGGCGGGGCAACAAGCGACCCAGGAGGCCGCCCGCCTCCTCCAACGGATCGGCTCTCGGTTCGGGGACACCGAGCGTGCCGCGCTGCGTGTGCATCCCGTGGCCAGGCGTGTGCGGGCGGGGTTGCGCGGGTGAACGGGTTCACCCCTCGCGCGCCGTCCCAGGTTGGGCCCTACCGGGTCGTAAGGCCGATCGCTCAGGGCGGGATGGCGGAAGTCTACGAGGTCGAGCACGAGCTGACCAATGAGCGGCTCGCGCTCAAGATGTTGTGGATGCCCGGCGTTGCCGCCGCCCGCTTCGACCGCGAATACGAGGCGATGATCCGCCTTAATCACCCGAACATTGCGCGGGTGTTCACGTATGGGGTTCACGAGGGGCAGCGTTGGCTGACGCTGGAGTTGTTCGTCGGCACCCCCATTCAGGTCTACGCAAAGTCCCTTGGTCGGGCAGGGACGCCGAGGCGCACCGAGGAGGTCGTGCGGGTCGCGCACGATTTGGCCTTGGCCATCGACTACGTGCACCGTCGCGGCATGGTCCATCGGGACCTGAAGTCGGCGAATGTCCTGGTGCTTGGCGACGGGCGGGTCAAGCTCATCGATTTTGGAACGGCGCGCATTCGCGACGCCGTGGAGCGCATCACCGGTGAGGCCGATTTCGTAGGGACGTTCGCGTACGCCGCCCCCGAGCAGGTGTCTGGCGGCCGCGTTGACCACCGCGCCGACTTGTACGCTTTCGGTGTTCTGCTCTACCGGCTGCTGACGGGCGTCCGTCTCTTTGACCATCCGGACCCCCGCGAGATTGCGCGACGGCACGTTCATCAGGCGCCCGAGCCGCCCCGGCATCGCGTCCCGACGCTGCCGGAGGAGTTGGACGACTTGGTGATGTCGCTCCTGGCGAAGCGGCCGGAGGAGCGGCCGATCAGCGGACGAATTGTGGCCGAGCGCCTCGAACGGGCCGCGGGGCGGCCCATGCGCGTTGGAGGACCCGGCGCAATGGGCCTGCCGGACCGCCTGATCGGTCGTGAGGTCGAACTCGCCGCGATCGAGCGCTTCTTGGATCGCGCGGCGGACGCTCCCGGAGCGCTCGCGCTCGTGACGGGGCCCCAGGGATCTGGGCGCAACCGCCTGCTCTCGGCAACCGAGGCCTCTGTGAAGCGGCGAGGGTGGACCCCCGTACATTGGTTCGTCCGGCGCAGCGCGAGCGATCACTTCGGGTTGGCGCGCCTGCTTCAGCAGATTGGCGGAACGACCGTCGGGAGTGACGAGAGCGCTGGAGAACGGGTCGCGGCGCAGTTGGCCACCAAGGTGCAGGCCGACGGCCAGCCCATCGTCCTGCTCGTCGCGGGTTTGGACGTCGCTGAAGAGGCCGGGGCTCGCACGTTGGAGGAGTTGCGGCTGTCGCTGTCGGAGGCGTCCGAACCGGTCGTCGTCGTCGCAACGGCCCTCGACCGCGCCGACGAGCCGCTGACACCGCTGCGGCGTCACCACGCGGACGCCATGCGCGTGCGGATCGGCCCCCTGGACGTTCGAGCGGTCGGTCGGCTCGTGGGGGCCTTGCTCCATCGTCGGCCGCCTCCCGCCGCAATTGCGCGTCGCGTCGCGGAGGCTTCGGGCGGACTGCCGGCGTACGTGGAGGAGGTCGTCCGGAGCATGTTGGACCAGGGGTTGCTCCGCGACCGGTCGTCGGACCCGAACCGGGTGGCTTGGCCGGATGCCGAACGTTGGCCGATCCCTGTTCCTCGAGAGGCGGAGGCGCGGCTCTGGGCGGCGTTCAGCGCGTTGCCGTCACACGCACGGAGGCTGCTTGAAGCGTTGTCGCTTGCAGGCGGCGCCGCCCGGGTGGGCGTGTTGGCGGGAGCCTTGGAGCGAACGATCCCGGAGACCGAAGACGACCTCCGCCGCTTGGCCCTCGACGGCTGGATCGGGGTGTCGCCGCGGGACGGGATGGCCCGCTTCAGCGTCCCGCTGGGGGCACACGCGGCGTCGCTGGGGGTTCGGGCCGGTCGGCGTCGCTTGTTGGAGCGGCGTCTGGCGGCCTCGGTCGCGGACGAGCCGGCGCACGAGCGGCAGGCCCACTTGCTGATGTGTGTCGGTCGAACGCGGCAGGCGGGTCGGAGGGCCCGGGAGTGGGGCCTTCACCATCTCTCACATCATCGCCCGGCGACGGCGCTCGCGGTGCTTGAAGAGGTCGTGCCAAAGCTCGCGGAGGGCGGCGCATCGGACGAGGAAATCGCGGGCGCCGCGCTGTTGTACGGGACGTGTCTCGCGCTGGCGCGGCCGGCGGACCCGAAAACGGGTCGCGCGCTTGCGGATGCCCAACGTCACGGGGCTGCGCTGGGAGATGCCTTTCAGGCCGAGGTGCACCTCGTACGTTCGTGGGTCCACCGCGCGATCGGACATGTGCCCATCGCGCGTAAGCAACTGGATCGGGCGTGGGAACTTGTCCTGGGGGCCGACGAGCCCCCGTTAGACCTCGCCGTGGCGATCGCTCTTCAACTCGCGGGGTCCGAACGGGTGGCCGGCCGGCTGGAGGGCGCCGCCGGTTGGTGTGGTCGCGCACGGCGCGAGGCCGCGCGGCATGGCCAAGGCGTGCTCAAGGCGCATGTTGACGTGGCGGTGGCACACTGGGAGGCTGCGAGCGGCCGCGCCGTCGACGCGGAGCGAACCGCCCGAGGTGCCGTGGCGGTTCTCGGCGGCGCTGGCGATTTGCGCGGCCTGGCCGACGGCATGGCGGCATGGGCGACGGCGCTCCACTTGCAGGGCCGCTTCAGCGAACTCATCGAGGCCTGCCACGCGACACTTGGGCCCCTTCGCGATGGCGAGGTCCCCACCTGGTACGTCCGCGTCCTGCTCCCGCTGGCGCGTTGCGAGTTGGCGCTCCGGCGTCTTGGGCGCGCCCAGGAGTGGGTCGACGAACTCGTCGCCATCGTCCGACCGACCGAGCACTTGGAGCTCCGCATCGAGGCCGAGCGGCTGCGTGGGGAAATCCTCATCGCGTCGGGCCAGCCGGACTTGGCCGACGAAGTGCTGCTGCCGTTGGTCGATCGGGCAGGCGCTGCGGGCTTGACCGGATTGGGCGAGGCCTGCCGGGCGGCATGGGCCGAGGCGATCTACCTGACCGGAGCGCGGACGCGTGCGGTTGAGGCTTTCGATACGGCCGTGAAGCGGCTGACGGAAGCTGGCGACGTCCCGGCTTTGGTCGATGCCATGTGTTCACGCGCACGGGCGCTGCCAGAACGGCTGGCCATCGACGACCTCGCGGGCCCTCTTGCGGGGCACTCCGAGTTCCAGACCCTCCTTCCGCTGAGACTCGAGCTGGCCGTGGCTCAACTTCGGTGGGCGCGTAGCCACGGAGGGGACATCGCGGCCCGCCTTGCGGAGGTCCGGCAGCTTCGAGGCGCCATCGATGCGCTCAACCATCCGATGGAAGTGGCGGCCCTGCGCCTGCACCCGTGGGCTCGCGCCACGGCGCTTGAGTGACGCCTGTTGGGCGAGATCCTGGCGTATTGGCGGTGGCGTTGGCAGGCCGCCGGCTCTGCGGCGTGTGTGGCCTTCGACGAAGGATTGGGCGTGGACACTGCGGGATGGACGTTGGACTACGAGCCCGCGGCCATCGCCGATGTGGAGGAGATCCTCGATCACCTCGGCGATCGGCCCGATGCCACCTTTGTCGATCTCGGGTGCGGGAAAGGGCGCGTTCTGATCCTCGCGGCGCGAAGGCGGTTCCGCCGCGTCGTGGGCGTGGAGATCGTCCCGTCGCTCGCATCGACAGCGAGGTGGAACGTCCAGCGTCCCGACGCGCTTCGCCGTAGCCACGACATCGCGGTGGTGGAGGGGGACGCAGGTGCCCTGCCGCTACCCCTGGGTCCGCTGGTGCTGTTCTTGTACAACCCCTTCGAGGCGAGCATCGTGGCCTCCGTGGCCCGTCGGGCCGGGGCGGTGGGCGCCACCATCGTGCTTGCCTACCCAAGGGAGGAGAAGGCGCTGCTCGATGCGGGGTTTCGGGAGGTGGCGCGCAGAGGCGCTTCAGACCTCTTTGACGACTGGCGCGTCTATTCAACGATGCCTTGAGTTGAGGGCCCATGTCCTGTAGGGTGTCGCCATGATGCGTCGTGCCTTGGTGTGGGCCCTTTCGGGGGTCGCGGTTGGGCTGCCTTCGGCAGCGTACGCCCAGTCAGTTTTGATTTTCTACGATCAGTATGTTTCGCCCGACATTCCGCCGCTTCAGGCCGCAACGGCGCTGGGGTACACGGCGGTGGCGACGAACAGCGCCAGCACGTTCCAGACCCAGTACGACGGGGGCGCTTGGGACCTTGTCGTCGTCGACTCTGCCTACAACTTTATCCCGACCGAGATCCGGAACCGGACGCTGGACCGGATCACGGTCGCGAAGCCGCTGATCTTTCACTATTGGAATCTAGACGGGGAGACGGCGGTCAAGTCGGCCTTGGGCGTGACGACGGTCGAGTTCACGACGCAGCGGAACACGCACAAGTGCACGGCGAGCCCAACGGACCTTCACGGCGGCGTGTCGCCGCTGCCGAACCCGATGCTGTTCAAGTCGCCCGACCCGATCCTCGACAACGGCGATCAGCTCACGCCCATTGCGGGCGGGACGAAGGTCGACTGCTTCGACAGCGGCGTGGGACCGGGGTCGATTGCCGTCGTCAACGCGGGCCTGACGATTCTCAATGGCCTGAGCCCCATCGACTACAACGGTCGCGATGGTGACGCTGACGGCACCGACGACATCGTCGAGCTGTACATCAACGAGTACACGCTGCTCATCACGCCGTCGCCGGAAGACTGCGACGACACGCTCGACAACGACTTCGACGGGCTGACGGATTGCGCCGACCTGGTCGACTGCGAGTTGGACCCCGTTTGTGACGAGGTTTGTGATGACAGCCTCGACAATGACTTCGACGGCGACGTCGACTGCGAAGATCCAGACTGCGTGGGCCAGCCCGAGTGCCTGGAGGACTGTGACGACGGCGTCGACAACGACTTCGACGGGCTGACGGACTGCCTGGACAGCCTGGACTGCACGACGGATCCGGCGTGTGCCGAGGACTGCACGAACTTCCTCGACGACGATGTCGACGGGCTCAAGGACTGCGCCGATCCGGACTGCGCCTTGGATCCCGCGTGTGCGGAAATCTGCGACGACGGGATCGACAACGACTTTGATGGGCTCAAGGACTGCGCCGACGGCGACTGTTTCGGCGACCCGGCATGTGGCGAGGATTGTTCCAACGGCGTCGACGACGACTTCGATGGCCACAAGGACTGCGCCGACGCCGACTGCGCCGGCGATCCCGCGTGTATGGAGGTCTGTGACGACGGGATCGACAACGACCTAGACGCGATGATCGACTGCGTCGATGCCGACTGCTGGGAACTCGCGACCTGCTGCGACGACGATCAAGACGGCTTCGTCGATCGTGAGGGCACCTGTGGCGGCGGAGATTGCGACGACCGCGTCTTCGACGTCGGAGACTTGGACTTCGACCTCGTGCCCGACACCTGCGACAACTGCGACGCGGCTGCCAATTTCGACCAGGCCGACGCCGACGGAGACACGGTTGGCGACGCGTGCGACGCCTGCCCGGGTGAGGACGACCTCGACGATGGCGACGGCGACGGCGCGCCCGCGGCGTGCGACAACTGCCCTGTTGACCCCAATCCGTCGCAAGCCGATGGCGATGTCGACGGTGTGGGCGACACTTGCGACACGTGTCCAGGCCACGACGACAACGAGGACGGCGACGGAGACGTGATCGCCGACGGCTGCGACAATTGCATTCTCGACAACAATCCCGATCAGTTCGACGACGACCTCGACGGCGTGGGCGACGTCTGCGACGCGTGCCCCGGCTTCGACGACAACGATGACGTCGACGTGGATGGCGTGGCCGACGGCTGCGACCTTTGCCCGGAGGTCTCCGACCCCGGCCAGGAAGACGCAGACCTCGACACGGTCGGAGATGCCTGCGACGTTTGCCCCGGCGCCGACGACCTCGCCGACATCGACGGCGACAGCGACCCCGACGACTGCGACAACTGCCCGGAAGATCCGAATCCGTCCCAAGTCGACGTAGACGGTGACGGTGTTGGCAACGTCTGCGACACTTGCAATGGCTTCGACGACCTCGACGATTTCGATGTGGACGGCGTGGCCGACGGTTGCGACGTGTGCCCCGACGTGGCCGACCCGGGTCAAGAAGACGCCGACCTCGATGGTGTGGGCGACCTCTGCGACGCCTGCCCTGGATTCGACGACCTCGACGACGACGACCTGGATGTCGTCCCCAACGACTGCGACAACTGTCCCGACGACGGGAATGCCGACCAGGCGGACGCCGATGCCGACGGCGTCGGCGACGTGTGTGACGTGTGCCCTGACTCGGACGACTCGCTCGACGAGGACGGGGATGGTCACGTCGACGGTTGTGACAACTGTCCGCTCGACCCGAATCCGACCCAGAAGGACGACGATGGCGACTTCGTCGGCAACGCCTGTGACGCGTGCCCGGGAGCCGACGATCTCGCAGACGAGGACGTGGACCTCGTCCCCGACGCCTGCGACGTCTGCCCCTCTGTCGCGGACCCCGGCCAAGAGGACGCCGACTTCGACGGGAACGGGGATGCTTGCGACCTTTGCGCCGGGTCGGATGACTTCCTCGACCGGGACGGCGACGTCGTCCCCGACGACTGCGACAACTGCGCCGACGACATCAACGCCGATCAGGCCGACGTCGACGTGGACCTCGTGGGCGACGTGTGCGACGCGTGCCCGGGTTCAGACGATCGGGTGGATGAAGACGCCGACGGCGTCGCCGATGGTTGCGACGCTTGTGTCGGCCACGACGACAACCTCGACACGGACGTGGACGGGGTGGCCGACGGCTGCGACGGCTGTCCGCTCGATTCCGACCCCGGGCAGGAAGATGCCGACTTGGACGGGGTGGGCGACGCCTGCGATCGTTGCGTCGGCTCTGACGACCGCGAGGACATCGACGCGGACAGCGCCCCGGACGCGTGTGACAACTGCGCCGATGATGCGAACGCCGACCAAGCCGACGAAGACCTCGACGGAAACGGCGACGTTTGCGACGTTTGCCCCGGCTCGGATGACTTCCTCGACGAGGACATCGACACGTTTGCCGATGGCTGCGACAACTGCGTCGGTCTGACCAACGACCAGGCCGACGAGGACTTCGACCTCGTTGGTGACGCGTGCGATGTCTGCCCCGGATTCGACGACCTTCAGGACGACGACGGCGACACGGTTCCCAACGGGTGCGATGACTGCGTCGGCGACCTGGTGGACGATGACGGCGACGGCGTGGCCAATGCTTGCGACGTCTGTCCAGGCCACCCCGACGACCTCGACGACGACCTCGATGCCGTCGCTGACGGCTGTGACAATTGTGTGGGCCTCGGCAACGATCAGGCCGACGACGACGCCGACGGCGCGGGCGACGCCTGCGACCTTTGCCTCGGCGTGGCCGACGACCAGAGCGATGGCGACGGCGACGCCGTTGGCGACGCTTGCGACGTTTGTCCGGCGACGCTCGATCCGGGTCAGGCCGATGGCGACGGTGACGGCGTGGGCGATGCCTGCGACATCTGCCCGTCGTCGGGCTGCGACACGCCATGTGGCGACGTCGATCTCGACGGCGACGTGGACGTCTCCGACGTCACCACGTTGGCGACCAAGCTTGCGACGGGCGTTGTCGTCCCGTCAGAGTGCCAGCTTTGGGGTGGCGACCTCGATGGCGACGGTTCGGTCACGGCGGCGGACGCTGACTTGTTGGCCGACCACGTCGTTGGCGGGGCCCCCATCGACTGCCGCGACAGCCAGGCCGACACCGACGGCGACAGCGTGGGGGACGACTGCGACATCTGTCCCGGCGGGGACGACCGCGCCGAGTCGGACGCCGACGGCGTTCCCGACGATTGTGACGCATGTCCGGGTGGCGACGACCGTCAGGAGTCGGATGCGGACACAGTTCCCGACGACTGTGACGTCTGCGATGGTGGTGATGACCGCCTCGACGGTGACCTCGACGGAATCCCCGACGACTGCGACGATTGTGACGGCACGGCGGATGACGCCGACGGCGACGGTGTCGCCGATCCCTGCGACATCTGCGAGGGCTTCGCCGACGACGTCGATACCGACCTCGACCTGGTGCCCGACGGCTGCGACGCCTGCGAAGGCTTCGACGACGCCCTGGACACGGACGAAGACGCCATTCCGGACGACTGCGACGACTGCATCGCTCCCGATGTCGACTCGGACAGCGACGGGCTGGACGACGACTGCGACCCGTGCCCGGATTTGGCCGATGAGGCCGATTTCGACGGCGATGGCGCTTTCAGCTGCGATGACTGCGACGACGATGCCCCAGCGCTGCATCCGTTCGACCTCGATGCCGACGGCGTGAGCAGTTGCGACGGCGACTGCCACGACGGCGACGCGGAGATCGCGCCGGGCCTGACCGAGCTGGCCAACGGGATCGACGACGACTGCGACGGGGTCGTCGACGAGGGAACCGACCTTGGCGACGGCGACGGCGACGGCGTGGCCGAAGCGGGCGGGGATTGTAACGACGCCGACCCCGCGATTCACCCCGGCGCCCGAGAGGTGTGCAACGCCAAGGATGACGACTGCGACGGTGTCGTCGACGAGACCACCGAGTGCTTCGACGACGACCTCGACGGGTTCTGCGAGGGGCCAAACTGCACGGATGGGTCCGATCCGGGTGATTGTGTGGATTCCAACGTCGCCATCCACCCCGACGCGGAGGAGGTGGCCGACAACGGCATTGACGACGACTGCGACGGCATCGTCGACGACGGCTCACCCGATGACGATGGTGACGGCTTTGCCGACACGGTCGACTGCGAACCCGGTGACCCGACGGTGCACGAGGGCGCGCCGGAGTTGGTCGACGGGCTCGACAACGACTGCGACGGCCAGATCGATGAAGGAAGCGACAGCTTTGACGACGACGGTGATGGCCTGAGCGAAGACCTCGGCGACTGCAATGACGCCGACGACAGGGTGTTCCCGGGCGCCGAGGAGACCGGAAATGGCGTGGACGACGACTGCGACGGCCTCCTGGACGAGGGGACCGACGCAGTCGACGACGATGGCGATGGTCTGACCGAGGTCGATGGCGACTGCGATGACGACAACGTCGACATCCACCCCGGGGCGCCTGAGCTGCCCAACGGGTTGGACGACGACTGCGACGGGCAGATCGACGAAGGCACCGACGACCTCGACGCCGACGGATGGACGGTCGAAGCCGGAGACTGCGACGACGAGAACGGTTGGGTGAATCCCGAGCGCCTCGAGGACTGCTACGACGGCCTCGACAACAACTGCGACGGCGAGGTCGACTGCGACGACAGTCGGACGCCGGAGGACGAAGAGGAAATCGGGACCTGTGGCTGCCAAGGCGCGCCCAACCTGCCCTGGCCCGCAGCGATGCTGCTTTGGGCACGGTTGCGCCGTCGCAGCGCATCAGGCGCGCAGGTCCGCGGATAGACGCGGCCCGGAGGCGCCGTGTTCGTCGTGTGGTGGGGGTGCCGTGCTGCCGTCGACCAATTTGCGGCGGGTGACGTGCTTGCGTGTCTCGACCGGGCGGCCGACCTCCCGGTGGATGGCGCGTTGCTTCGCGCCGCGCCGGACCCGACGATCGACTGGCTCGCCGAAAGTAGCGGTTTGTGTAGACTCGATGTGGTTCCGACGATGAGCAGCACGGGTGCTGAGGTTTGCGACCGTTTCGTAGGCGCCGATTTGACTGACGCGTCGGCTTGGTTGTCCTACAACTCGCCGGCCGCGGACGACGTAGGCCTCGTCGAGGGCGTGGATTGCACCTTTCACGGAGAAGGTTGGGCGTGTGAGCTCATCTTCCCAGAGGCGCCTCAGGAGGGAGGGACGGCGGCGCTGGCGTTCACCGATCCCGGCTGCACGGAAGTTCATTATGGCGTCTACGCGTACGCGTTCGAGGCGGACGGATCGAGTGACCTGGTCGTTCAGGCGGTGGATTGATGGGCTTCGCTTGGATGTTGTGGGCGTGCGGACAGGCCGAGGATTGCGTGACGCCGCCCGACGCGGACGGCGATGGCCATAGGGCCCAGGGCGCCTGTGAGGTGACGACGCCGGTCGATTGTGACGACGCTGACCCGGCGATTCGCCCAGGCGCGGTCGAGCGGTGCGACGGCATCGACAACGATTGCTCGGGAGCGGTGGATGACGAACCGAGCGCCGACCCCTGGTTCGTCGATGCCGATGCCGATGGCGTCGGCGGCGATTTGGGCTCAGGGTGCCGGCCAGCGGAGGGTGGTTCCGACGTCTCCGGAGATTGCGACGACGCGGATTCCGACATCTTCCCTGGGGCGCTGGAACGCTGCAATGGTCTGGACGACGACTGCGACGGCGCTGCAGAAGATCGGTCCGTTCCGGCAGAGTACCCGACGTTGGCAGACGCCTTGGCCGCCGCGGCCGACGGCGAGGTGATTTGTTTGGCGGCGGGAACCCATGTGGGTGGCGCCGATTGGGGCAACAAGGCCGTCACCGTGACGGGCGAAGGGGCAGATCTCACGGTTCTGGAGGGCGGATCCCCGATCGTCGCGATGTCCGGCGATGGTGTGTTGAGCGGCGTCACGCTGCGCGGCGGCGTTGGGGATGTGGGTGCATCCGTGCGTTGGACCGGCGGCTCGCCGACATTGTCCCAAGCGGTCATCGAAGGCGCAAGCTGCGGCTCGACGGAGTCCTGTCAGGGCCTCGCCGTGTGGGCGTCCGGCACGACGGGTAGCCTCGTGGACGTCACCGTGTCGGGCATCGTCCTGGATCGACAGGCGTCGGAACTGCAAGGGGGCGTGTTTTGGCTCGAGGACAGCCCCCTGACGATGGAACGGCTCACGGTGGCAAGCAATAGCTTGGTCGTGGATGGCGAAGGCGGGTTCGACGTTCAAGGCGGCCTCGCGTACCTGAGAAGGAGCGCGGCGACGTGCCTGGGCTGCACCTTTGTCGGCAACGACGTGCTCGGCGAGGACGTGCTCGGCGGACTTTTCGACCTCGCCGACGCCTCCGACCTCTATATGGAAAATGGACGGATTCTCGCGAATACTGTCACGGCGCTGGGATTCGACCCGGAAATCGAAGGTGGCGTGTTCCGAATGGGCGCGCCGGCCACGGTGCCGGAGCTCCAACAGGTCGACATGGTGGGGAACGTTATCGACGGTGGCGCGCTGACGGGAGGCCTGTTCTGGGTCGCAAACGCCGGCCAGGCCGCTTCGCGTTGCGGAGTGATCATCGCGAACAGCATCCTGTCCACGAACGACATCGGAGGCGGGTCGGGACGAATCCTCGCGGTAGAGACGGGCCAGGCGCATTCCGTGTCGATCGTGTACAGCGACGTGACCGACATGGGTGTCAAGGACCTCTACGACCACTTCCCTGGCCCGAACCTGGCGGACGGCAACTTGGACACGCCGCCACTGTTCGTGGACACGGCGAGCGAGGATGCCGGCGCGTGGGACCTGCACCTGCTTGAGGTTTCGCCACTCGTCGACGCCGGGGACCCCGCGCGCTCGGACGCTGACGGGTCCAAGTGCGACATGGGTTCGTGGGGCGGCGCAGGCGCGGGAATCTGGATGGCCGAGTAGGCCACCGCCGGCTCACCACCAAATGGTGGGAGCGGTCGCCTCGCCGTTCGCGTTTTCGCCCCAGCAGGTGGCGACCCCGGCGTCGTCTACGGCACAGGCGTGTTCGGCGACGTCGACCTGCGTGAACGTGCCGATCGGTGGACCGTTGAGTTCGCCGGCGTCGGTGTAGAGACCCCAGCAGTGAATGGTGCCCGTCCCGTCGACGGCGCACGAGAAGTCGTCCCCGCACGAGAGGCTTTCGAAGGACCCCAGGGGTGCGTCGAGTTGGCCCAGGTTGTCGCGGCCCCAGCAGTGAAGAACGCCGGCGAGGTCGATGCCGCACGTATGGCTGGTACCGGCGCTGACAGCGGACATCTTCACGCCGTTGGGCGGGGTGGCCCGGCCGTAGGCATCGGACCCCCAGCAGACCACGTCGTCATCGACTTCGATGGCGCAGGCGTGCTGGAAGCCGGCCGTGACACGCTCGTAGTTGCCGGTCAGCCCTGACGTGTCGGATTGCAACTCGGTGTTCGAACCCCAGCATTGGACGCCGTCGGAGGCGTCGAGGGCACAGTTGAAGAACTGGCCGGCCTCGAGCGCGACGATGGTGCCAACGAGGCCCGTCGTGTCGGCCTGGCCGAGCGAATCTTGGCCCACGCAGGACACGACGCCAAGGGGGTCGAGCGCGCAGGTGTGATTCTTGCCTGCGGTGATCGCGGTGTAGGTCCCTCCATTGAGACCGAGGACGCCGAAGCCGGAGCTGCCCCAGCAGGTGCTCGTCACCGCGTCGTCGATCTGGCAGCTGTGGTCGTAGCCGACCCCCACGGAGACGACGGTGGGTGAGTCCACGGTGACAGAATCTACACCGGGGCTTCCGGTCCCGATGCCGTCGTCGCCGCGAACTTCGCACACCCAAATCTGGCCCGGCGCGATGTACGCAGCGTCGATCGTGTCGCCCGGCCACGTGGTGGTCGACGTGACGTTGAATTCCGAGCCATCGCGCAGCCACTGGAACACGTGGGTGACGTCCTCGCCCTCGGGGTCTTCCGACTCCACATCGATGAGGCAGACGAGGTCTTGCAACGCGTACGGGTTCTCGGGCTCGATGTGTACGACGGGCACGGTGGGCGCTTCGTTGGACACGTCGAGTCGAACGGTATCGGTGCAGGACCAGCCGGCATCGTCGATCGCCTTCATTTCAATCAGATGCGTCCCGCGGATCAACGGCGGAGACAACCAGTCCACGATGCCAACGGCGTCGGGAATGACGGTGTCGAGCTGGCCTTGGATGTCCGAAGACCAGGTGACGGTGAGCAGGAGGGGTCCGACATCCTCGTCGTTAGCGCGCGCGTCGAACAGGAATGGCTGGTCGACCGTCGCAATCTGATCGTCGACGGGGCTGAGAATGTCGCAGGTCGGCGCGTGGTTGTCGCCGCCGACGTCGATGGTGACGGTCGCCTCCCCCGTCTTGCCGGTGACGTCGCGGGCCACGACGGTCAGCGTGTGCGGCCCCTGGGCCAGAGGCGCCTGGCTCGTGCTGACGCCGTCGGCGTCGGCTGGAAGGTCGGTGCCAATTGAACCGGCGATGTCCCCACTCCAAGAGGCCACCAAGAGATCTGGGGTGTCTTCGGCGTCGGCGAGACGGGCCACAAGCGGCACATCGACGTTGCGGTAGTAGCGAACGCCCGCAAGGGGCGCGAGGATGGTCGCGGTCGGCGGCAACGTGGGGGTGACGTTGACCTTGACGTCGTCTTCGGCGATGGCGAGCTCGACGTCCTGAATTTCGACGCGGACCCGATGGGAATCAGCGAGTGGGATGAGGATGCCGCATTCGGTCACGCCGATGGGTTCGGGCGGCGCCTGACAGATGACTTCGTCGCCGAGAAACCAGGTGGCTGTCGATGCTTCTGGGGGCTCGTCGTCGGTGATGTTCGCGCGAAAGTTGGCCACGTACCCCTCGAGCGCAGCGTCGCCGTCATCGTGGGACAGGATGTCGACGACCGGCGGTTCGTTCGGAATGTCGTGGACCGCGATTTCGCTGCAGCTGCAGCCCGCCGCCAGCGCCAAGGAAAAAATAGGGATCAGGCTGCGTCTAAGCACGTTTCCTCCCAATGGCCGCCCCTATCGAGCCGAGCCCGGCACGTCCCGGCTTCGGTTCCTCCCGCTGGAGGGGCCAAGGGAGTTCCGAGCCTAGATGCACTTTTTTTTGGCGGGGTCGATGGCGGTACATGGTAGGATTGCCGGATGCTGCCTCTTTTTCTGCTTCTGGCCTCCCAAGCTTCTGCGGTTGATCTCGTCGTCGACGGAACCACAGTTGTGCTGGGCGGCAGCGCGACGTTCGACACCGTCACCATCCGCAACGGCGGGAAGCTCGTCGTGCCTGACTACGTCGGCGTTGCAGGGACGGGGACGGTGGAGATCACGGCGACCACGCTGACCCTGGACGCCACGTCTTCCATCGTCGCCACGGGCGCGGGCTATCGCGGGATGACCAACGCGAACGGCGAAGGGCCCGGCGGTGGGATTGGTGGCGCCTGTTGTCAGGACGGCGGCGGCGGCGGTGGCCACGGCGGACCCGGGGGCCGCGGTTCGGGGGACGGGTGCGTCGGCGTCGGGCCGCCTGGCGGTCCGGCGGTGCCGGACCTGACGCCCGACATCGCGGACATGGGTTCGGCTGGCGGCGCGGCGGGTAGCGGCGACGGCGACTACGGCGGTTTGGGTGGGGCGGGCGGCGGCGGGGTGACACTTGTCGCCGACGTCATGGTGATCGCCGGCAACGTCTATGCCGACGGAGATGCCGGCCAGCTCTACAACAATGACGCGTCGGGTGGGGGCGCGGGCGGCGGAATCGTCCTGCGGTCCGACGTCCTGACCTGTACCGGTACGTTGTTCGCCCGGGGTGGGTACGGGTCCATCGCGGACGACGCAGGCGGCGGCGGTGGCGGCGGTATCGTCGAAGTGCATTGGGACACGTCGGGCTCGGCCTGCCCGATCGTCGTCACAGGCGGAGCGTCGGGTTGCGGGGCCTTGCCCGGCGTGGGCGGTAGCTTGGAAGGCGACGCCGAGGACTTCGACGGCGACGGCTTCACGGCAGGGGACGGCGACTGCGACCCCACCGATTTCGATGCCAGCCCGATCGGCGAAGAGGAGTGCCTCGGGGGCATCGACGAGGACTGCGATGGCTTGGTGGACTGCGATGATCCGGACTGCGGCGGCGCTCCGCTGTGCGGGGAGGTCTGCGACGACGGGATCGACAACGACCTGGACGGGGCCAAAGACTGCGCGGACAGCGACTGCTTCCTCCACCCGTTCTGCCAGGAGGACTGCTCCAACGGCCTCGATGATGACGTCGACGGCCACAAGGACTGCTTCGATGCCGACTGCATCGGGGACCCGGCGTGCGTCGAAATCTGCGACGACGGGATCGACAACGACACGGACGGGATGACCGACTGCGTCGACGGCGACTGCTGGAACTTCGAGACCTGCTGCGACGACGACCAGGATGGCTTCCTCGACCGCGAGGGCATCTGTGGGGGCGGGGATTGCGACGACCGAGCCGTCCATACAGGGGACGTCGACGTCGACCTCGTGCCAGACGCCTGCGACAACTGCGAGGTGGACCCGAATTTTGATCAGGCCGACGAAGACGTCGACACGGTTGGAGATGCTTGCGACGCCTGCCCGGGCGTGGACGACCGCGTGGATGCCGACGCGGACAGTGCTCCCGACGCCTGCGACAACTGCCCGAACGACCCCAACCCATCTCAGCTCGACGTCGATGGCGATGGCGTTGGCAACGTCTGCGACACCTGCAACGGATTCGACGACCTTCAGGACATGGACCTCGACCTCGTCCCCGACGGTTGCGACATCTGTCCCGAGATCGCCGACCCGGGCCAGGAAGACGGGGATTTTGACGGCGTCGGCGACGTCTGTGATGCCTGCCCGGGCTTTGACGATTTCGCCGACGACGACCTCGATGTTGTCCCCGACGCTTGTGACAACTGTCCCGAGGATGGGAATGCCGACCAGGCCGACGCGGACGGCGACAGCGTGGGCGACGTGTGTGACGAATGTGACGGGGCCGACGATACGGTCGACGAGGACGTCGACGGACATGCCGACGGCTGCGACAACTGCCCGTCGGACGCGAACCCGAGTCAAAAGGATGACGACGGCGACCTCGTAGGCAACGCGTGCGACGTGTGCCCAGGCGGCGACGATCTGGCCGACGAGGATCTCGACCTCGTCCCCGACGACTGCGACCTGTGTCCGCTCGACCCGGACCCCGACCAAGACGACGCCGATTTCGACGGAAGCGGGGATGCCTGCGACCTCTGTCCGGGCTCCGACGACTTCCTCGACCGCGATGGCGACGTCGTCCCCGACGGCTGCGACAATTGCGCCGACGACGCGAATGGCGACCAGGCCGACGCCGACGCCGACACCATCGGCGATGTGTGCGATGCCTGTCCCGGGGCGAGCGACCTCGAAGACGCCGACGCCGACGGCACTGCCGATGGCTGCGACGCCTGTCCGGGGCATGACGACGGCCTGGACTTGGACGTCGACGGGGTGGCGGACGGCTGTGACGTGTGCCCTCTCGACGCGGATCCGGGCCAGGAGGATGGGGACGGCGACGCCGTTGGCGACGCTTGCGACCGTTGTGTCGGATTCGACGACCTTGCGGATTTCGATGGTGACAGCGCGCCGGACGCCTGCGACAACTGCACCGACGACGCGAATGCCGATCAGTCCGACGACGACCTCGACGGTCGCGGCGACGTTTGTGACGCTTGTCCGGGCTCCGATGACTTCGTCGACGAGGACCTCGATGCCTTCGCCGACGGCTGCGACAACTGTCTGGGTCTGGCCAACGACCAGGCCGACGACGACGTCGACCTCGTGGGCGATGCCTGCGACATCTGCCCCGGGTTCGACGACTTTCAAGACGACGATGGCGACGCGGTCCCTAACGGCTGCGACGACTGTGTCGGCGACCTGGTCGACGATGACGCCGACGGCGTCGCCAACGCGTGTGATGTTTGCGCTGGCCACCCCGACGACGTGGACGACGATCTGGATGCCGTGGCCGACGGCTGCGACAATTGTGAGGGGACGCCCAACGATCAGGCCGACGGCGACGGAGACGGCGCCGGGGATGCCTGCGACCTCTGCCTTGGCCTCGCCGATGATCAGAGCGACGGAGACGCCGACAGCGTCGGCGACGCCTGCGATGTCTGTCCGGGGATCGGCGACCCGGCTCAGGCCGACATCGATGGCGACGGGGTCGGCGATGCCTGCGACATCTGCCCTGGCGCCGGCTGCGAGACGCCCTGTGGCGACGTCGATTTGGACGGCGACGTGGATCTCTCGGACGTCACGACGCTGGCGACCAAGCTCGCCACGGGCGTCGTGGTCCCGTCGGAGTGTCAGCTCTGGGGTGGCGATCTCGATGGCGACGGCGCGGTGACCGCGGCCGACGCCGACCTGTTGGCTGAGCACATCGTCGCCGGCGCAGCCATTGACTGCCGCGACAGCCAAGCGGATGGGGACGGCGACGGCGCAGGTGACGATTGCGACATCTGCCTCGGAGGCGACGACCGGGTGGAGACCGATGCCGACGGCGTGCCCGACGATTGTGACGCCTGCCCGGGCGGCGACGACCGCCAGGAGTCGGATGCCGACACCGTTCCCGACGACTGCGACATTTGCGACGGCGGCGACGACCGTATCGACGGCGACCTCGACGGGGTCCCGGACGACTGCGACGACTGTGACGGGGGGACCGAGGATACGGATGGCGACAGCGTCGCCGATCCCTGCGACATCTGCGATGGGGGCGATGACCTCGTCGACACGGACCTCGACACCGTTCCTGATGACTGCGATGCCTGCGAAGGGTTCGACGATGCGTCGGATGGCGACGAAGACGGCGTGCCCGACGACTGCGACGATTGCATCGCGCCCGACGTGGACTCTGACGGCGACGGCGCGGACGACGATTGCGACCCGTGTCCGGATTTGGCCGACGAGGCGGACTTTGACGGAGACGGGGCGTTCACGTGCGACGACTGCGACGACGACGACCCGTGGTTGAACCCCTTCGACGCGGACGATGACGGGGTCAGTACCTGTGAGGGCGACTGCCACGACGGCGATTCGGAGATTGCGCCCGGCCTCAGCGAGGTGGCGAACGGGATCGATGATGACTGCGACGGCCTCGTCGACGAGGGGACGGACCTGGGTGACGGCGACGGCGACGGTGTGGCCGAGGCCGGCGGCGACTGCAATGACGCCGATCCGAACATCCACCCGGGCGCAAACGAAGTTTGCAACAACAAGGACGACGACTGCGACGGGATCGTCGACGAAACGACGGAGTGCTACGACGACGACGGAGACGGCTACTGTGAAGGACCCACCTGCACCGATGGCTCGGCCCCTGGCGATTGTGTCGACGCGAACCCCGCGATCCACCCAGGTGCCGTCGAGGTGCCGGACACCGGCATCGACGAAGACTGTGACGGCGTCGTGGACGACGGGGCGACGGACAACGATGGCGACGGTTGGGGCGACGTGGTCGATTGCGACCCTGAGGACCCGACCGTCTACGACGGGGCACCCGAGCTGCTCGATGGCCTCGACAACGACTGCGACGGCCTCATCGACGAGGGTAGCGAAGCCTACGACGACGACGGCGACGGGTACAGCGAGGACGACGGCGACTGTAACGATGACGACGAAGGCGTCTTTCCCGGCGCCGACGAGACCGCCAATGGCGTCGATGACGACTGCGACGGTGGGTTGGACGAAGGCACGGACGTTGCCGACGACGACGGGGACGGACTGACGGAAGTAGACGGCGATTGCAACGACGACGACGACACCATTCACCCGGGTGCGCCCGAACTACCCAACGGCGTCGACGACGATTGCGATGGTCAAATCGACGAAGGCACCGACGACCTCGATGCCGACGGCTGGACCGTCGACGCCGGTGACTGCGACGACACGAATGGCTGGATCAGCCCGGAACGTCACGAGGATTGTTTCGACGGTCTCGACAACAACTGCGACGGCTTCGTCGACTGCGGAGTCGTCGACCCCCAAGAAGGCGAAGACGAGTTGGGGACCTGTGGCTGTCAGGGCGCGCCGAACATCCCGTGGTTCGTCGCGCTCCTGTTGTGGACTCGATTGCGCCGTCGGTCCCCGTCGGCGGGGGCCGTCGCGGCGTAGTCGGTGCCCAAGAATGCTGGCTGGTGGCACTCCGAGTAAGCGCACGTCGGTCTTGGGACGGGTCTGGCGACGCCTGCGGGTGCGACCCTGATCGGGGACTTTCGTCGAGATCCAATCGGCTGATAGGGCCGACCCCTCAAACGTTTGGAAAACCGATCCGACGGGATTTGGCGAGGGCTCGCACTGACAACTTGTCGGCGACGATGTCTTCTTTCGAGGGGTAAACCATGGGACTCACCGTTAATACCAACCTTGCCGCGATGAATGCGTCGCGGAACCTGTCTCGCAGTTCGTCGGCCCTCAACGGGTCGCTCGAGAAATTGTCCAGCGGTCTTCGTATCAACCGTGCCGCCGATGACGCCGCCGGCCTCGCGGTAGCCAACAACCTGCGTGCCACCGGCGCCAGCCTGAAGGTCGCCGCCCGCAACGCGAGCGACGGCGTCTCTGTCATCGCCACCGCGGAAGGCGCGACGGCCGAGGTCGGCTCCATCGTCGAGCGTATGCGTGAACTGGCCGTCCAGTCCGCCTCGGAGACCCTTGCGGGCGAGGAGCGCGCCTACATTCAAGACGAATACGACCAGCTTTCGGCCGAAGTGGACCGGATCGCGTCCACGACGTCCTTTAACGGCGTAGCCTTGGGCGACGGCACGAACGCCACACTCTCGGTGCAAGTGGGCACGGGTTCGACCGCGGACGACCAGATCGACATCACTCTTGGGGACCTGACGACCGCGACGCTTGGCGTTGGCGCCGTCGACCTCTCGACCGCCGCGGGCGCTGTGACGGCCCTCGACACCTTCGATGCGGCGATCGACACGCTCAACGGCTACCACAGCCAGTACGGTGCCGTGCAGAACCGGCTCGGGACGGCCATCACCAACCTGGAGACCTACTCGGACAACCTGACTAGCGCCGAGTCGTCGATCCGCGACGCGGACTTCGCAGCCGAGGCGGCGGCGTTGGCCAAGAACCAAGTCATGCAGCAGGCCGGCGTATCCATCCTGTCCCAGGCCAACAGCCTGTCGCAGGGCGCGCTCCGCCTCATCGGCTGATTCTCCGCGCGGCGTCCTCGCCCTCGTCGGCTTGCGCCGGCGGGGGCGCTTTCGTTGTGGGGTTCAGCGGCCCTCGTAGACGGTTTCGGAGAGATGGGCGCTGAGAGCCGCGCGGAGCGCGTCCGTCCCCGCCACCTGTGCGCTTGTCATCGCGCTGGCGTCGAGCTCGGGACCTTCGTCGACGGCGCCCTCGACGTAGGCGAACACGGCCTCGCTGCCGTCGGCTCGGCGAATGAGCTTGAAGTCGTCGGAGCGCACGGCGTCTTCGACGATGTTGGCGTCGGCGGGGTCGCCATTTGGCCAGTGGAGGCTGGTAAAAACGTAGGTTCGCACTTCAGCGGCCGGGTCGCGCAGCACAGGGCTCAGATCGACACCGTCGAAGGACACCGGGCCGTCGGGGCCCACCTGGGGTGTCGACGGATCTTCGCCCAACAGCGCCAGCACTGTGGGCACGATGTCGGTCGCGTGTGCGAGGGCGTCGGTCGTCCCCTGGACGACGCCGGGACCGGCCCACAAAAGTGGAACCTGCGTGCCTCCGTCGTACAACGTGGCCTTGCCGCGCCTGTGGTCAAAGGGCTCGACGATCACCGACTTCGGACTGCCATTGTCCGACAACAGCACGATGTGGGTCCGTGCTGCGACGGCGGGCGACAGGGCGTCCATCAGGCGGCCGATCTCCATGTCGAGGGCGCGGATGATGGCCTGATATGCACCGCGGGTTCCCGGGGAGGCCGTGGTCGACGCCAGCCCCGTAGGAGGAAGATCGAACGGGTCGTGGGCCGCGTTGGGGGCGAAGTATAAAAACCAGGGTTCGCGAAGGTCGGAAAGCGTGCTCACGGCGTCGTCGACTTGGTGGGTTGTCGCGTACCCTGACCTGGACCAAAGCTCGGCGTCGTCAACTTGTTCGAACAGGTAGTAGCCTTGGCCAGGCAACAGGCCGGCACCGTCCGTCAAGTTGCCCATCGTGCCACGGAAGCGCCGAAATCCCTGCTCTGCTGGGTCCCCGAGCCATCGGCCGCCGAGCGCGGTCGAGCGGGCGCTGAGGTGCCATTTGCCGACGGCGGCCGTGTCGTAGCCCCGTGCGACGAGCATCTCTGCCAGGGTCCAAGCCTCTGTCGGGAGGTCCACGCGGTCTTGGAGTACGCGAACGATCGAGCCTACACCGGTACGACGGGCCGACCGGCCCGTCAGGAGGGCCGACCGGGCGGGCGAACAGGTGGCGGAGGCGTAGGCGCGGTCGAAGCGCAGGCCCCGGGCGGCGAGCGCGTCGAGTTCCGGCGTCGGCGTCGCGGAGTCCGAACGCTCCCACGTCGCCACCTGATCGACGCCGATGTCGTCGAGCATGAGCACGAGGAAGTTGGGCTGCGCGGCCATCTGCGCGTCGAGTGTGAGCAGCGGGGGGGGCTCCGCCCGAGGTTGGCGGGTGCGTTGCGGAGGCCCGTCTGCGAGGGCGCAGGCCAGAAGCGAAGCAGCGATCACAGTCCCTCGTAGATGAAGCCGGACTGGACGTGCGTCGCGTAGACCCTGAGAGAGTCGAGGTTGGCCTGTTGGTCCTCCGTCAGCGGGACGCCGGACAATAGCAGGTCCTCACCCTCGTCGATGACGCCTTCGGCATACTCGTAGAGCTGTTCGACGTCTCTGATGATGATGTAGCGGTGGGTTGCATTTCTCGCGGTCACGTGGTGTTGGATAGCCGTGGCGGGATCACCGTTGGGGGAGAATCGCTCGTTGTAGAGCGCCTCGCGGGCGGTCGCCGCCGGATCGAGGAGAACGGGCACCAGCGAAGCGCCATCCACCGCGACGTCGGCGGCCACATCGGGTGGGTCGATCAACGAAATTCCGGACAAGTGGGCCAGCGTCGGAAGGAGATCCACCACGTGGACGAGGGCTTCCGTCTCGGAACCAGGGGTCGGAATCAACGGGCCCGCGACCACCATGGGGACCTTGGTTCCACCGTCGAAAACCGTAGTCTTGCTGCGTTCAGGGTCGAACGGTGGAAGCACCGATTCTTCGGGCGTGCCATTGTCGCCCAGGACAATGATCCAAGTATTTTCGATGGAATCTTCGGGAATATGAGAGAGCAGGCGGCCGAGCTCGGTGTCGGCAGACTCGACCATGGGCACGTAGTAGTCCCGCTGTACCAGTGGGTAGGCGGGGACGCCGTTCGGGACGAGCTCGGCCGGAGGGATGTGGTTGGGGTCGTGTGCGGCGTGCAGCGCCACCAGGCTGAACCAGGGCTGCGGCGCATCGGCCATGAAGTTGATGGCCTCGTCGACGATACGGGTCGTCGCGTAGTCCTGGGTCCAGTTGATGACCCCGTTGTCGTTGAGTTCCCAGTTGAAATAGGAGGCCTCATCGAGACTTGGCGTGATCGTCACTTGGAGATTATCCAAGGTCCCTTTGAAGGTGGAAAATCCAAATTCTGTCGGGTGGGTCGATGGGCTGGGATGCAAATCGGCGACCAAGTGCCACTTGCCGAACATGCCACTCGTGTAGGGCACGGGCGCGACGGCGAGGAGATCGGCCAGCGACAACTCGCCTTCGGAGAGCCACGTGGTCTCTTCGTAGTAGTCCATCGCGGAGCCGATGCCGGTTCGGCTCGGGTAGCGGCCGGTGAGGAGTGCGGCGCGCGTGGAACTGCATCCCGGGTGGGCGTAGGCGTTCCGGAACAGCAGTCCTTCCGACGCCAGGGCGTCGAGGCTCGGCGTGAGAGGTGCGTCGGGTTGCAGGCCATAGGTAGACGTGGAGTCGACGCCGACATCGTCCAGCAGGACGATGAGGAAATTCGGCCCTGGCACGAGGTTGGTCGCTTTTTCGATGGGGATTGGGCCCGTCGTTGACGATGCGGCCGCCGCACCATCGCTCACGGTGGCGGTACACTGCCAGGTATCGTCGACCCGAGTCGTTCCGATCGGGATCGTGTCGGACACAATTTGGGCCAAGGGCTCATCGAGCGCAGAGTAAACTTGATCCCAGCGGTAGGTGACCGAGAGGTCGTCGCCGTCGGCGTCGAAGGGGTCCGGCGCGGCACATACCAGCGCTTCCTTCACGATGGCCGGCAGTGGCGCGACCACGACCTCTGGCGGCTGCGGCGGGGTGTTGTCGATCTCGAACGCCAAGACGCCCGCGCTCGACTCCAGCTTGCCGTCTGACAAGACAACGCTGACGGTGACCGGAGTTCCGCGGCTCGGCGCCTCAGCGTAGACGGTGCCCTTCGTCGGCTGGTCGACGCCGCCAACGGTCCAACGGATGTCAGCCGTGACGAGATCATCGTTCGGATCTCGGCCGGTCCATGCGATTTCAATCGGCTGGCCGACACCGGTGGATCCGACGAGCGTCACGGTCGGTTGACCCGGCGGCGCGTTCTGGAGACAAGCGAGGATGAGTAGGCTTGCGAACACGGTATCCCTCCTTTGCGCATGCTAGCACGAGCGGGCGGGGAGTCTGTGGGTCGAACTGGGTTTACGGTGTGGCTGGTCGTCTTTCTGGACTTGCTGGGGTTCGGCGTCGTCATTCCGCTGCTGCCGTTCTACGCGGAGCGGCACGGTGCCTCAGCGATGGCCGTGACTGGCCTGATGGCGATCTACAGCCTGGCGCAGTTTCTCGGGGCCCCGGCCTGGGGGGCACTTTCGGATCGGGTCGGTCGGCGCCCCGTGTTGCTCTGGAGCATCGCGGCGACCGCAACTTGCCTCGCTGGCTTCGCCGCGGCCGACAGCTTGGCGATGTTGTTCCTGTGGCGAGGGCTCCACGGCCTGGCCACGGCGAACTTGTCCGTGGCGCAGGCGTCCCTGGCGGACGTGACGCCCCCGGAGCGTCGGGCAGCGGCCATGGGAATGATCGGGGTGGCCTTTGGCCTCGGATTCACGGCCGGGCCGGTCCTCGGTGGGCTCGTTTCGCGGTGGGGCCTGACGGCGCCGTTGTGGTTGGCGGCCGGCCTCTCTGCGCTGAATTGGCTGGTTGCACTCGCCACGCTGCGTGAGACCCGGCACCCCGGTGGCCCTTCGACGGAGCGTTCGCTGCGGCCGGCAACCTGGGTTCGCGCGCTGCGCCATCCGCGCGTTGGGGCCTGTATCGGGCTGACCGCGGGCCTTACGGCCGCGTTTGCGCTGATGGAATCGACCTTTGCGCTCTTTGCGGGTCAGCGATTGGGAATGGGGCCGTCGGAAGTCGGTGGCCTATTCGGCCTCGCTGGCCTCACGACGATCGTCACCCAGGGCTGGGCGGTTCGGCGCCTCGTGGACCGGTTTGGTGAACAACCCCTCGTTCCGATCGGGATGGTCCTGCTCGCCTTGAGCGTCGGCGCTTTGCCATTTGTACCCGCGGGCGGGGTAGCCATCGTCTTTTGCGCGATGGCGGCAGGTCAAGGCCTGGCCAGCCCCTCGCTGTCAGGCGTGATCAGCCGCGGAGCGGGAGAGGATCAGGGTCTCGTTTTGGGGGTCAACCAGTCGATGGCCGCGTTGGGGCGTGTGGTCGGGCCTGCCACGGGCGGGTGGCTGTTCGTCGCCTGGGGCCCCGAGGCGCCGTTCGTTGCCGCGGCGGTGCTCCTTGTGGCGACCGGGGTTGCGTCTTTCCCAGCGTTGAGCCGCACCCGTGAAGGCATGACGGCTAGCGGCGTTTGATCGGCGGCCTCAGCTGCCGTCGATCTGCTTCTTGAGCGAGTTCGCACGGGTGGCTGCCGCCCGGCGCATGCGCTGGGCGGCTTCGAGTTCGCGTTCGCGGGCCGGCCGCTCGGGTGCGCCAACGGGCGTCCTGCCAAGCAGCGCCTCTCGTGCTCGAACCCGCTCTTCCGCTGTGCTGAGTTCCCGCGCGGCGAGGTCGGCGTCCCGAGCGAGGCGGTCACGGTGGGTGCCCGCCATGGGGGTCGCCGTCCGGTTGATGGCCGGTGCATCGGTCGCGATGTGTCGCGCGGTGGGCGGCGTATAGGTGACGTATTTGTCCTCGCCGTCTCGTTCGGCGGGGGGTTGGCTCGCGCCACTTCGCTCTGGAGCGGGCGCAGGTGTGGCCCCTGGCTGTTGAATCCAGTCGTCGAAGCTTCGGATCAGGAAGAATACGACTGCGAGGGTGATTTGTTGCGCGAGGTAGCGTTGGTCGCTGCGTACATAGGCGCGCCCTCTGGCCGCGACCATCGCATCGACGCGCTTGAGCCAGTCTCGCGCGAGCACCACGCCACGGGCTTCGTCGGAGGTCCCAGCCAGGAGGGCGGCTTTCGTTTCACAGTGCTCTCGAGCGTCGCGAAGGCGTCGTTCGATTTTGGCAATGTTCTTTTCGCGGTCGACGATGTCGTCGATGGGCGAGATCAGCCCCATCCGCCGAAACGTGCCGCCAGTGAAGCCGTTGTGATGGAATCGCACCGGGACGAGCTTGGCTGCGAGCCGGGCGAAGTTGCTCTGCCAGACCCCGAGGACGAATGCGTCGGCGACCTCAGACCTGTACGTCGCGAACTTCAGGTCGTCCCAGAGCGCAACGTCGTGTCCTGCGCTTGCCCAAGCATCCGTAAGGTGCGTCAGGATAGGATGCAGGTCGCGATCGGCCACGACGATGAGTCGCATGAACCATGGCTATCGGGCCCGCCTGCGTAGCGCCCGTGGCCTCAAGGGCAGGTGTCGACCACACGCCGGCAAACGGTGGGGTCGTGATCGTGGGCCTCGGTGACGACGATCACCAGGCCACCGCCGGGCGCGTCGCACCCCCCGCATTCGGAGCCGTCGGAAAAGCGAGCCTCCAGGTGGACCGTCCCCTCCACGTCGAACAGGCCGTGCCCGTCGAAGACGGCATCGCAGGTGTCCCCGACGTACCAGGCCGCCAGGGCCATCTGAAGGGTGAAGTCCGGCGCTGGCAACGTGATGCCAAGGCCGGTCATGAGTTCCTCCCAACCGGTGTCGTTGCGGACGATCTTGGAAGGCAGGAACGCGACGGCGTCGGTGAAGTAGTGGTGGTCGGTGGCTGCGAGCACTTCGTGTTCGACCTCCGGGGCCAACACGAGGGACGGGCAGGTGCCCGACACGTCCTCGTGCAGGCCAGGGTCCGTTTCGGGGGAGGCGCAGGCGAGGGCAAACAGCAACGGCGACATGGCCCGACGTTACCGCGAGCGACGCCCCCTCGCACGAAGGAGGCGGATTCGTGACGATCGGCTGGCACCTTGTCGGAGGGGTTGCCGGGGTCCCGAGGGAGCGGCTATCCCCAACCCCTGGGCTCGTTCCAGGCGGGGGTTCCATGTTCGTACGTCGTGTGGCCGGCGGCTTGCTGGCGTTCTGGGCGTTCGCGCAACCCGCGGCGGCGCAAGTCGTCACGACGGATGAGTCGTCCTACACGACCGACGACGTCGCCGTCGTCGACTATGCGTTCCTGTCCGGCACGACGCTGCAGACGTTCATCGCGATCGCGCGTACGGACATGGCGGACGACGTCTACTCCTGGTGGCTCGGGGCCCCGTTCGCCGTAAACGGGACCGTGGTTTTCGACCACCTGCCCGTAGGCGAGCACCTCGAGATCCGGGTCTACAAGGACAATGGGCTCGAGATCCTGGTCCGGTCGGCCGAGTTCTCCGTGGAGTACGGGCCGGGCATCACGCCAGACGTGGAGGCCGATCAGGCCATCTACGATCCAGCCGAGGAGATGACCTTCTCCTGGGCAGGGGCACCTGGCTACTTCCATGACTGGATCGGCGTGTCCTTGGCGGGGTCGGCGCCGAACTCCTACATTGGCTTCGCCTATACGGAAGGCGACTACGAAGGCGACGTCACCTGGTCCGCCATGGACCACACCGCTGGCGTCGAGTTGCTTCCGCCCGGCGACTTCGAGGTGCGCGGCTACGTCAACGACTTGTTCGATGTTTTCGCGTCGGAGACGTTCTCCGTTGAATTGCCCGCGGATTGGACGTCGACGGTCGCGGCGGACCGGACCCTTTACACGCCTTCGGACCCGGTCGAGGTGTGTTGGACGGGCGCTCCTGGCAATCCGCTGGACTGGGTCGGAATCGCGAAACGTGCGCTTTCCCCAATTGAATTGTACTCTTATGTGGGGATCGACGGAACGCCGACCTGGGCCTACACCGACGGCTTGGTGGAGGGGTGCCGGACGTTCGAGACCGAAAAGGTGCTTGGTCAGTACGCGGCGCGCGCGTTCATGGACAACACGTACGCGGCCTTCGCCAATCAAGACCTCTTCACCGTCAACTTTGAGCCGGTCAATCCTGCGGTCCCGTTGGCGGGCTCGGTGTCTCCTGATCTGCTTAGCTACTACTCGGGCCAGCCCATCGTCGCGACCTTTTCGGGGTTGACGGGCGAACTGACTGATGTGCTCGCGGTCATGGACGCGACAGAAGCCCCGGATGACCCGAATGCCGTCGTCTGGTGGACCTACCTGGACGGCAGCGACAGCGGCGTCGAGACGATCTTGGAAGTCCTCGACGAGGGCACGTACGTCCTCCGGGCGTTGCACGCGGACTCTTTCAGCCTTCTCGCCGAATCCGCGGCCTTCGATGTCGTTTACGACGCGGAACTCGCGCCAGCGGTGTTTTCGTTGCCCCACTGCATCGCTCCGGGAACGCCGTCGCTCTATGTGGCGTATGAAAACGTGTCTCTCGGTACGGAAGCCTGGGTTGGGATCTTTGAGGCGGGTTCGCCCGCCGACGCCTTCTCGGAGGTTTGGGCGTACGTCGGCTCGTCGCCGTCGGGTCACGGCGACTTTGCCGTGGATCACCTCCTCGAAGGCGAGTACGAAATCCGGCTCCTCAACGCCGCTCGAAAAATCGCCGCGTCGTCGCCGTTGACCGTCAGTGCAGCCTGCCCCGTGGCGTCGGTTTCGGTCGACAAGACCTGGTACACGGTTGGCGACCTCATCGAGGTGTCGTTTTCAGGCCTCCTGGGGCACCCCCACGAAAACGTCGGCACGCTGCTGAGCGGCCTTGACCCGACCACAGGCTTGTACTCCGAGGTGGCGTCTACGTTCTCCCAGCCGAGCGGCATTCTGGAGCTGGTGGCTGAGGTCGGCACCTACGAGGTGCACGCGTTCCTGGACCCAGACGGCACGTCATTGGCGACGTCATCGACCTTCCCGGTTTGTCGCGTCGGCGAGGTCCCGGACTGCGAGTTCGACTGCGTCCCGGATTATCTCATCCCGCCTTTTGCCTGCCTCAACGACACCGGTTCTCCGCCTGTTTTCGGAGGGTCGCTTCGGATCAACGAGGTATTGGCCGACCCGCCCAATGTCATCGGGGACGCGAACTGCGACGGCGTGACAGACTTCGCCGACGATGAGTTCGTCGAACTCGTCAACGACAGCGCGCTTTGGGTGAATCTGTCGCTCGCGACAATCTCGGACAGCTTTGGTCCCCGGCACGTCTTCCCGACGGGTGCGTCGCTGGCACCGGGCGAGACGGTTGTCGTGTTTGGTGGTGGTACGCCTACGTTCGACGGCAGCCTGCCGATGAGCTGGTGTGCAACGCTCCCGATTGGCGCCTCTGCCGAGACGGCGTCGACGGGGACGCTCGGTTTGAGCAACACTGGCGACATCGTCACGGTCGCGGATGGCGACGGCAACGTGCTCGACACGCGGACCTATGGATCGGACGCCAATTTCGATCAGAGCATCGTGCTGAAGCCCGAAGTCACGGGCGCGTCCATGGTGCTGCATACGACGATGCCGTCAGCCGTTTCGGCCTTCAGCCCAGGGACCCGTGCTGCTGGCGGTAGCTTCCAGGACAGCGCGCCGGACACGTCGGATCCGGGCGGCTCGAGCGCCGGCGGGCTGATCAACGAGGTGTTGGCTGACCCGGACGCCGTCTTGGGCGACGCGAATTGCGACGGCGTGGTGCATACGTCGGACGACGAATTCGTCGAAATTGTCAACCACACGACGGAGGTCGTCGATCTCACGGGGTCTCGCCTGGAGGACGGTTTCGGGCCTCGCCACGTGTTTGGCGCCGGCTCGGAGCTGTCGCCGGGCGACGCCATCGTCGTCTTTGGCGGCGGCAGCCCCTCGTTCGATGGCGACGCGTTCAAGGATTGGTGCGTGCCGTTGCCGGCTGGCGTGACCGCCGTTGTGGCGTCTACGGGCAGTTTGGGTCTGAGCAATGCCGGCGACGTCATCTCGCTGATCGACACACATGACGTCGTGATCGATACGACGGCCTGGGACGGCACGGGGGGCGAGGACGAGAGCCTCACTCGAAGCCCGGAATTGTTGGCGTCTTCGCCGTTCATCAAGCACCTGCTCATGGAAGACGCCACGACGTCGCAGTCACCCGGACGGCGCGCGGCCCTCGGCACCTTCCTCGATGCACCGCCCGACACGAGCGACACCGGGGACGGAGGCGGTGGGGGTCCGATCGACCCGCCTGTCGTGGACACGTCTTACCTGCAGGCGATCATCAACGAGGTGCTCGCCGACCCGGACGCGGCGCTTGGCGATGCCAACTGCGACGGCATTCTGAGCACGACAGAAGACGAGTTCGTCGAGATTGCGAATCCGGGACCCGACCCGATGGACCTCTCGCTGGTTGTGCTCAGCGATGGGGCGCTTCCGCGGCACCAGTTCGCTCCGGGGACGATCGTCCCCGTGAACGGCGCGGTGGTGGTCTTCGCCGGCGGCACGCCGACCTTTGACGGGTCAGGCGCAGGGGCGTGGTGCGATGCACCGTCGGCGGGCGTGACGTTCGAGACGGCCAGCACGGGCCTGCTTGGGCTCACGAACACCGGCGACACCGTCACGCTGATGTTTGAGTCGACGACGATCGATTCGGTCACCTGGGGCAGCGAAGGCGGACAAAACGCGTCGCTCGTCCGTCAGCCCGAAATCGACACCGACGCCGACCTGTTCGATCACGGTGATCTCGTCGGCAGCTTGGGTGCGCAGTCGCCGGGCCGCTTCTTCGATGGCACGCAGTTCGACGGGACGGGGGGACCCGAGCCCGTGATCGGTGGCGTTGCAGTGATCAACGAGCTGCTCGCGGACCCCCACGCGACCGAGGGCGATGCCAATTGCGACGGCATCGTCAGTACGACGAACGATGAGTTCATCGAGATCGTCAACGCAGGCGACGATGACTTGACCCTGACGGGGGCCACAATTTCGGACGCCATTTCGGTCCGGCACACGTTCGGGGCGCTCGTGCTCGGGCCGGGCGACGCAGTCGTGGTGTTCGGGTCTGGGACGCCGTCTTTCGGCAAGGAGCTGTCGACGTCGGTCTGGTGCCACGCGCTGCCCCAAGGAACGACGGCCATCGTGTCCAGCACGGCCACGGTGGCGCTCAACAATACGGGCGACACCGTGACGCTCAAGGACTCTGGTGGCGTGGTGCTGGATACGGTGGTGTATGGCTCCGAAGGCGCCGCCGACACGAGCCTCGTCCGGTCTCCGGACCTCGATGGCGCGACATTCGTGCAGCACAACTCGGTGGCCGCGGCCCGCTGGAGTCCTGGTCGCGCCAAGGACAACGTCACGCCGTTCAGTGGCGACGCTTGGGCGCATGCCGTCACGATCGATGGCTCCGTGGCCGACTGGTTCGACTTCGACGAGCGCTTCGACACGACGCAAGGCGGGACCACGGGAACCTGGGCCACGTGGGACGAAGACAAGCTCTACCTGGCGGTCAAGAACTCCGACGTCCAGTTCGGGGGCAACCAGCACTGGGTCGTCATCTACCTTGGTGACGATGAGCCGGGCACGATGACCGGCATCACTCACAACACGCAACAGCCTGGCCTGCCGTTCGAGGCGCGCTACGTGATTCGGTGGAAGGCCGACGACAGCTACCAGTCGCTGCTGACGTGGACCGGGAGCGCTTGGGCAGAATCTGCCTTCTACCTTGGCACGAACGGTAGCCTCGAGGCGGAACACAACGTCAACCAGGTCGTGGAATTCCAGTTGGACCGGGCCGCGCTTGGGCTGGGGTCGGTGATTGGGGTCCACGTTTCGTGGGTGTACGAGGGCTCGTTCTTCGAGTCGACGTATTCAGGGAGCCCTGGCTCCTCGTTCGTCAATGGCGCTTATGACCCGAACTTCTCCGACTACCTTGCGTTGGATCTGTCGTCCTCGCTGTGGCCGGTGACGCAGACGGGGCCCTGAGCCGGCAGCGGACGGCGCTCGCCCGTGGTAGCCTGGGCGAGCGGAGGCGTGATGCGGCTGTCATGGATCGGTGTCCTGGCCTTTCTGGTGGCATGTGGAGAGGATCCCGGGGCCGGGCCGGCTGCGACGGACGACCCGATTGGCGCAGGCGGCACCGGCGGCACGGGCGGCGCCGGCGGAACCGGCGGCACGGGAGGCACGGGAGGCACGGGTGGCACGGGTGGCACGGACAGTACGACGGACCCAGATGACGACGGCGATGGGCTTTCCAACGCAGATGAGGAGGATTTCGGCTCGGACCCGAACGATCCGGACTCGGACGACGACGGCCTCGAGGACGGCGAGGAGGTCGACGAGGACACCGACCCGAACGACCCCGACTCGGATGACGACGGGTTGACCGACTTCGACGAGGTGGATTTCTGGGGTTCGGACCCCAACGAGGTCGACTCGGACGAAGACGGGGTCGAAGACGGTGAGGAAGTCGACCTCGGCACGAGCCCGACGGAAGACGATACCGACGGAGACGGCCTAGACGACGGTGAAGAGACCGGGTCTGACCCGCTGGTCGCCGACACCGACGGAGACGGCCTGGACGACGGGGACGAGGCCGACCTCGGTACCGATCCCTTGCTACCGGACACCGATAGCGATGGCCTGACCGACTACGATGAGTTCCTGTTGGGCTTCGATCCCCTGAGCGGCGACGGGGACAGCGACGGCATGCCGGATGGCGTCGAGTTGGCCGAAGGCACGGACCCGGAGTCGGCAGACTCCGATGCCGATGGCATCATGGACGCCGATGACTGCCTGATCGAGGACTACCCGGTTCTCGACTTGGCGGATGACATGGTTCCCGCGGCCGAGATGGACTCGCCCGAGTACTGGCTCGTGACGATGGAGGCGGGCCTGAACAATGGCTTGCTGCACGACTTCACGCTGTCAGACCCGGTCGCGGGGACGATGGAGCCCGTCAGCGGCACGATCACTTACGAAATGTGGGACGACCCCAACGGCGACGGCATCCTCGATGATGGCGTTTCCGTGTGCTCCGTTGTCTTCGACGCCTCGTTCAGCGAGGCGATTCCTGAGGCCGAGATGCCGCTGACCGTCGACGGGTACTTCAACCCCGTTGCCATTCCGCCGATCAACTATTGGCGCCTCTCGGTGTCCAATCCGACGACGGACTGTGGGCCGGTCGACGACTACTACTGGGGGACGGACAACCTCGTCACCTACTTTGAGAGCCAGGACCACGGCATCGGCTTTGGTCCGCCCAATACGATCGACGACACGATTGCGGCCGTCGATCCGACCTACTTCAACGCGTACAAGAACTTCCTCAATGGCGCCTACTGGTCGTGGAACGTCGCCGACATTGGGCTGGAAGTCATGTACGGCTTTGAGTGGACGACGCCGGATGGGTGCGGCATCTACAACACGGAAGACAGCCGATTCCGCAACCGCTACGCGGCCGGACCGTCCCAGGATGGCGTCCTGCTGCTCTTCTCCTTCTACTTCCTCGGCCCATGAGTCCCCGCCCCTTGTGGTTGGCGATCTGGCTGGCCGCCTGCGCTGGGTCCGACGATGACAGCCCCGTTGGCAACGGGGAGGGGTCGGACCCCGCGTCAGAGGTGCCGGACCCGCCGGACGCCGACGACGACGGGCTTTCGGACACCGAGGAGATCGAGGCAGGCAGCGACCCGAACGACGCCGATAGTGACGACGACGGTGCCGACGACGGTGCCGAGGACGACTGGGGGAGCGACCCCAACGACCCCGATAGCGACGACGACGGCCTCACCGATGGAGAGGAGCTCGAGTTCTGGGGAACCGACCCTCTCGATCCGGATTCTGACGGCGATGGCCTGGACGACCTGTTCGAGACTGAATGGGGTTCCGACCCGACGGACGACGACCCCGACCGCGACGGGCTGGACGACGGTGCCGAATTCGACGCCGGAACCGACCCCAACGAGAAGGACTCCGACGGCGACGGCCTCGAGGACGGCGAGGAGGCCGACCTTGGCACGAATCCGCTGGCCGAGGACACCGACCTCGACACGCTGAGCGATGGCTTCGAGATCGACATTGGAACGGATCCACTGCTGTTGGACAGCGACGGTGACGGGCTCGGCGATGGCGAAGAGATCGACCTTGGCACGAATCCGGCTCTTGCCGACTCAGACGGAGACGGCGTCCTGGACCCCGATGACTGCTTCGCGGAGGACTTTCCGGTGTCCGGCCTGACGTGGTCGTGGGCGCCGGGCGTGGACCTGATCGAACCTGCGTACATCTCAGTGAGTTGGGACGCGGTGTACGACACCGGTGGGTACCACGACTACTACATCGGTACGCCACCGGACACGACCTTCGCGACGGGGGCGCGCTTTTCGGCCGTTCTGTACGGTGAAACCGCGGTTCCTGGCGCGGTTGGCCCGTACCTTTGTTCCGTGGATTTCGACATCGTCGGTAGCGACCCAGTTTACGACATGATCTTGATCACTGGGAGCGGGAACGGCATTTCCGGCGACGCCTTTTCCATGGAACGCCTGATTCTCGGTGAGGCCACATCGAATTGTGGCCCCGTGGACGAATCGGTTTGGGGGACGACGTCGATCATCGACGTCGTGGCCGCCGCGCCGTGGTCGGTGGGCGTTGGACCCGACGTAGAGATGTTCACACTGCTCGAGACGTCGAGCCCGTTCCTGATCGACAGTGATGGCGAGGTCCTTCAGGTGGGGTACGTCAGCTTCGACGACCAAATCGCTTTCGAAAGCCAGTACGGCTGGATTCGGCAGACGTCGGAATGTGCCTGGTTGGACTACGCGAATTTGGTCGAGTACCCCACGGTGATGGCGCCGCCGTTGCCGGGTGGCCAGCAGGCCTTCTACGGGTACTACGCGTTTGCGCTCTAGGTGGCGGATCGCGGGCTCTCAGGGCCCGCTGAGCGCGCACTCGGACGGCAACGGGAGCGTGCCGTCGGCGTAGGGGGACGCCTCGCCTCGGCGGTTGAGCGTCATCCAGTCCAGGGAGAACTCCCACTGGCTCGTGGGGACGATGTAGTGACCCAGATTGTGCTCACACCGGGCGGTCGTGATGCCGTCGGCGACGAGTTGGTCCTCGAGAGAGGACGTGCTCGCCTGAAAGTCGAGTACGGCGGCGGACGGGTCCGGCCAGACGTCGGCGTCGCCGGCGGTGGACAGGAAGTACGGGATGTTGGGGGCGCCGATGTAGTTGACCCAGGGTCCTTGCAGACCTGGAAGCCCAAGGGTGACGTCAGAGCCGCCAGACCATTCCGTGGCGCTGCTGAAAACGTCGGGGCGCGCCATCGTCAACAGGCTCGTCCACAGGGCCCCGCCGGAGTGGCCCCAGACGGCGACGGCATCTTCGTCGATCGACCAGGTGTTCGTGGCACAGATCAGCAGGTCGTCGACGAGAACGAGGTCCTCCTCTTCGTCCCCCAGGATTCCCCAGAGCAGGAAATCCCCGAGCAGAGCGAGGCTCGTCGGCAAGGCTTCGGGCACCAGGAACATCAGGTTCCGCTCGTTGGCGTGCCGCGCCATGTCGTTGTCGGCCGTCGTCTTGGTGATCGGGTCGGCAGACGCCGGGTTCAGCCCGTGAAAGCCGAAGATCAGGCCCATGCCCTCCTGGGGGGCGTCCGGCAGGACGACCTGCACCTTTCGTTTCTTGCCACTCGACCGGAACTCGGATTGGATGGTCTGAGTCACGTCCGGGCACTGGCCGTTGGACAGACCTGGGAAATCCGAATTGGGCTGGATGCAGCCAGTCAGCACGAGACCTAGAAGCACGGCGCGCTCACGTTGGGGGCTTTGTAGCCTGCCCATGGCGGGCCGGCCGATCAGGGCGTACCGAACAGGTCCCGTAGACCCGTCGCCAAGGCTACGCGCGCGGTCCAGCCGAGTTCGTCGCCGGCGCGTCGCACGTCGGCCGTGCTGTGGCGGACATCGCCGGCGCGCGCGGGCGCAACGACGGGTGAACGGGCGGGCGGCTGGTGGGCCCCCGCCTCACCCAGCGCGGCCCAGAGGGCCCAGAGGTCGATGGGGCGTCCGGTCCCGACGTTGAACGCGCGTCCCGCCATTGCGGACGGTGCGGCGGCGGCGGCGAGATTGGCTTCGACGACGTCCGAGACGTGGCAGAAGTCGCGAGTTTGACGGCCATCGCCGAAGAATGTCGGGGATTGGCCGTCCTGCAAACAGGTGACGAAGCGTGGAATGGCTGCGGCGTAGTCGCCTTTGGGGTCCTGGCCGGCCCCGTAGACGTTGAAGTAGCGTAGGACGACCGCATCGATGCCATATAGGGCGCCCGCGCAACGCAGAAGAGCCTCCGCAGAGGCTTTCCCCACGGCGTAGGGCGAGCGCGGGGCGAGCGGGGCCTCTTCCGGGGTCGGGACTGGAGCGTCATCGCCGTAAACGGCGCTCGAACTGGCGAAGACGACGCGACGGAGGCCTGTCGCTCGCCCGACTTCGAGAAGCCGGGCCGTCCCGACCGCGCTGACGTGCATGCTTCGGGCGGGGTCCGCGACGGATGCCGCGACCGACGCGATGGCGGCATGGTGAAAGGCGACGTCGACGCCGGTGAGCACACGCTGAAGTGCGCCAGCGTCGCAGATGTCCCCCTTCACGAAGTGGAGGTGGGGGTGCGGGGGGAGCCGGTCCATCCGCCCCGTGGACAAGTCGTCCAGCACATGGACCACGTCGCCGCGGGCGAGCAGCCTGGCCACGAGCGCCGAGCCGATGAAGCCGGCACCGCCGGTGACGAGGACCGCCATGGTCAGGCGCTAACGCGGACCGTGTCGTACAGGCGTTCGTAGGCTGCCACGGTCTGGCGAACGTCGAACCGCGCGATGGCCTCCTGGCGAGCGGCGTCGCCGAGCGCCCGGCGTCGCTTGGCGTCGAGGGCGAGGTCGCGAAACGCCTGGTTCAAGGTGTCCGCGTCTCCGGGGGGAACCAACAGCCCCGTCCGTCCATGGTCAAGAACGCTTGGCAGGCCTCCGACGGCTGGGGCGACCACGGCTCTGCCGACCGCCATTGCTTCGAGAATGGACAACGGGATGCCCTCCCGTTGGGAGGACAAGGCGACGATGTCGACGGCATGCAGCAACTCGCGAACGTCCGTGCGATTGCCGAGCAGGTGGATCTGGTCGCGGTGCGGGTGGCGGGCGATGCGCTTGGTCACAGCATCGCGTTCTGGACCGTCTCCGGCGACCGCGAGGTGGACGCCGGGAAGACCGCGGAAGGCATCGAGCAGCAAACTGTGGTTCTTGACGGGGTCGAGGCGCGCGACCACGGCGATGACCACGGCTTCGGCAGGGAGGCCGACCGCCGCGCGCCACGCGAGGCGGTCGACGTCAGGCGTAGCGAGGGAGGCGATGTCGACGCCGTTGAGCACCGTTTCGACGTCGTCCCTTCCGTACAAATCGCGTAGCGACTGGCTCACCTCGTCGGACACGCCGACGGGGAGGGTGCCGCGCGCAAAGGCCAAGCGGTGCAGGAAGCGGCCGCGGCGGATTTCCGCGTGCGCCAGCGTGTGCGTCGTGTGGACGCTTGGACGGCCGCCAAGAAAGGGGGCCGCGTAGCCGAGCGCGTAGCGGTGGGTGTGCACGACATCGGCCCCGGAACTGCGCAGGGTGGCCCCGAGGCGCACCGCTGCGCGGAGGTCTGGGCCGCGGTGCTTGTGATGCCAGAGAATCGGGACGCCTGCGTGCTTGAGCTGCTCGACGAGCTGCCCCTCGATGGGTCCGAAGAGGGAGGCGACGACGGGCTCGTAGCGGCCGGCGGCGCAACTCAGCCGGGTGACGAGGACCTGGCCCCCTCCGAGCGTCAGATCCGGAGTGACATGGAGCACGCGGGGCACGAGGCAGGCTATCCTCATCGTGGGGGTCGCCGTGATTGTCGCTGTGCTCCTGGCCTGTGCGGCCGCACCGTCCTCGTGGGTGTCCGGATCCGATCCGCTGACGTCGGCCCCTGGGCCGTCGGCGCCGGACGTCGTGCCGGAGGGCGATGTCGATGGCGACGGCTACTTCGCCGAAGACGATTGCAACGATGCGAACGCCGCCGTGCACCCCGATGCACTCGAGGTTTGGTACGATGGCGTCGATTCAGATTGCGACGGCGCTTCCGACTACGACAGCGACTTCGACGGGTTCGATGCGCTTCCGTTCGGGACGGACTGTGACGACACGGATCCGTGGACCTACGTTGGCGCGGACGAGATTTGGTACGACGGCCTCGATGAGGACTGCGCTGGCGGGGACGACTTCGACCGCGACCTCGATGGCGACCGCGTTCCCGAAGGGGGTGGGGCCGATTGCGCCGACGAGGATCCTGCCGTGACGGGGTTGGATGTGGATGTCGACGGCTTCTCGGGGTGTACGGGCGACTGCGACGAGGCCGATGCGAATTCCCACCCTGGCGCCAGCGACGTCACCTGCGATGGCGTCGACCAAGACTGTGACGGGATGGACGGGCTGTGTGAATGGCTGTTTGCCGTCGACCTCGTCGAAGCCGAATGGGTGCAGCCTGCGGTCATGGCGACGTTGGCGCCCCTGTTCGCGCTCGACGGCCTCGGCATCCAGTTCGAGGGCTTCGACGCGTTGACAGGCACAACCGCGGCCACCGTGGTCCTTGGGACGCTTGGTGTTGGCCTGAACCCGGCGTGTGCCACACGCATCGACCTGCCCACCGGCGTGTGGCTGGACCCGGCCTTCGCGCTTGGCCCGTTTCCTCTCGACCTCGACATTCTTGGGCTCGACGTGCGCGCGACCGATGTGCAAGTGTCGGGGGAGCTTGTCGGGACGGCGCTGGAGAACGTTGTCGTGACGGGGCTCTTCGACACGCGGGGTCTCGCGGCCCTCCTGCCCGACGCGTGTGTGCTGGCGGCGTTGACGGGCGACGCGTGTATCGCCTGCCCCGACGCCGTCGTCGCCTGTCTTGCGCTCGAGGCGGTGGCCGACGTGGCGCCGGGGGAGACCCTGGATCTCGACGTCGCCTGCCCCCCCTGATTCGCGCTGAAGGACGGCTCGGTTTAGGCGCGCGCCGTGCCGTGGAAACCCGCCGCTCGCATTCTCGGGGCCGCCCTTGTGTTGGGCTTGGCGCTTGCGGCTTTGGGCGTCCTCGCCAGGGAGCCTGTGACGAACGCTTCGGAGGCGTTCGTCGGGCACTTTGGGCTGGGTGGCGTGGCCTTCATGGTCTGGGTCATCGACTCGTTCTTCATTCAAAATGAGCCCGCACTGTTCGTCGGGTACACGGGCGGGCTGGGTTTCGTGCCCGTCTGGCTGACCGCATCGGCCGCCAGCGTACTGGCCGGTGCGACCGGTTGGTCGATGGGGCGCTGGGTGGGTCCTCGGGGTCCGATGTTGTGGCTCATCGAGCGCACTGGGGCGCGGTCGCTGCTGGCTGAGTACGGAGGCTGGGCCATCGCGGTTGCGGCCGTCGGCCCCTTTCCCTACGCGCCTACGACTTGGGCGGCCGGCGCGGCCGGGGTGCCGTTCATCGAGGTCGTGATCGGCTGCCTCTTCCGGGTGCCGAAGATTGCCTTCCTCCTCGGAGTCATTGCGCTCGGGTGGAATGTCGGGGTCGCGTGATGGGCCTCTTCGACGTCCACGCCCACTTGACCCACCCGCAGATGCCGGTCGAAGCTGACGAAGCCGTCGCGCGGGCGCGAGCCGCCGGTCTGACGACCATCGTCGTCAATGGACTCCATCCGGCAGACAACCTGGCCGTTCGCGCGCTGGCCCGTCGGCACCCCGAGGTGAAGGCCGCGCTCGGTTTTTACCCTGTGGAGGCCGTGCGCCTGGCGATGGCTGCCAACGGACAAGATGTGCCCGGTGAAAAGGAGTTGGCCGTGGCGCCCGAAGAGGGCATCGCGTCGGTCCTGGACGGCTTGGGCGAGGCGGTGGCCGTCGGCGAAATCGGGTTGGATGGGTATTGGGTTCCGCCCGCCTACTGGGACGCACAGGAAGCGGTGTTCCGCAGGCTCGTGCGGGCTGCAATGGACGCGGACTTGCCGGTCATCATCCACAGCCGAAAGCGGGAGGAGCGGACCTTCGAGGTGTTGAGCGAAATGGGCGCGACGAAGGTAAACTGGCACTGCTTCGGGGGCCGCGTAAAGCTCGCAGTGCGCATCGCCGCCGCCGGCCACCGCCTGAGTCTTCCAGCGAACCTTCACCGCAGCCAGTCGTTTCAGCGGATGGTGGACCTGCTCCCTCGGGACGCGTTGCTGACGGAGACGGACTGTCCGTTCCTTGGGCCGGAGGTAGGCATTCCCTCGACGCCGGCCGACGTGTCCCGGACCGTCGACACCCTCGCGGCCATGTGGGGCGTGTCGCGTACTCAAGCCATCGACCAACTCGCGAGCAACTTCGAGGGGCTGTTCGGCTTTCCGCCGTAGGGGGAAGGGTCGGGCGTTAGGGGTGGGGCATGTGGCTCTTGTTTGCCGCGCTGTCGTGTGACGACCCCCCGGTGGCGACATCGTTGACGAGCGACGAACGCGTCAACAGGGTTTCGATGGCGATTCGCGGTGTTCGTCCGTCGGCCGATGAGCTTGAGGTGGTCCGGCATGGGGGCGACGCTGCGTTGAGCGCGCTCGTCGACGGATGGCTCGCGTCCGACGCCTTCGGGGCAACAATTCGGGACCTCCACAACGAGCTGTTCTTGCTTCGCTCGGATCTCGTGCCGATGCTGCCCGAAGAAGGGCCGCTCGTGGGTACTGAAGTCGCGGACCGCTACGCCTCGACTACGGAATCGGCCCTTCGGCTGGTCGAGGACATCGTTCTGGGGGGCCGCCCGTACACGGAAATCGTCACGGCCACGGACTTTCGCGGAGATCGAATTCTTGCGAATGTTTATGGGTTGGAATTCGACGACGATGGCGAGGATCTCCAAGCCATGACTTGGATGGACGGACGCCCCATGGCCGGCGTTCTGTCCGACAGTGAGATGTGGCGACGGCACGTGTCCAACGGTTCCAATTTCCATCGCGGACGCGCAGCGATGGTGGCGCAGGCGCTTTTGTGTGACGACTTCGAGGACCGCGACGTCGTCGTCGAGGGGGGGGTGGACCTGACGAACGAGCTGCTTGTGGCCGAGATGGTGGCCACGCAGCCGTCCTGTGTGGGCTGTCATCAGACCCTGGATCCACTGGCTGGTTTCTTCTGGGGATTCAAGGAACAGCTGATGGGCCTGGCTGTGACGCAGGCCTACCGGGAAGGCTGCCACTGGCCAAACGATCTTGAATTACCGCCGCCTGACGGGGGTTTGCCGGAGGATTTCTGCTACCCGTTGAGGTTGTTTGCGCCCGAGCATGAGCTGGGATGGATGGACTGGGGACTGCGGGAGCCAGGGTACTATGGAGAATCAGCCTCGGGACTCGACGAACTCGGCAAGCGCATTGCGGAAGACCCCAGATTTTGGGACTGCACTACGCGCCGATTCGCATCGTTTTTCAGGCAACAGGACATCGACGAGTTGAACGTCGCCGACGTTGCGCGGTGGCGCAAGGCCTACCTGGACTCTGGCTTCGACGCGCGCGAACTCGTCCGGGCGGTTGTCCTCGACGCAGAGTTTGTGGACCCGGGGGATGGCCCTTTGAGCTGGCTCGCGGTGCGTCCCGAGGCCCACGCGCGCGCCATCGAGCAATTGACGGGGTTTCGCTGGCGCGCCGCACCCGCGGACCAGGGGTGCCTGGAAAATTGCTGGCGGGACGTGGACCTTTTGACGACGGATCTCTACGGCTTTCGCGCGATGGCAGGGGGCGTCGACAGCACCTACGTCCTGCGCGCCACGAACACGATGACGCCAACGCGTGCGCTCGTTCACATGCGCGCTGGGTACGAATCAGCCGCCTACGTGGTGAAGGCCGACCTTGCAGCCGCTGTCGGGGAACGGCGGCTGCTTGGGGATTGGGAGACCGCCGCGCCGCCGACGTTGACGCGCCGAACCATCGCCTCCCTTTACGAGCGGATCTTGGGCGAACGCATCGATCCGGACGGGGCCGAAGCCGATGCAGCCTTCGCGCTCTTCGACGGTACCCGGGACGTCAGCGGGCCAGAAGCGGGCTGGACGCTGCTCACCGCCACGCTCCTGCGCGACGCGCGCATGGAGTACTACTGATGAGGCGCCGAGACTTGTTGCGGGCGGTGCCGCTGTTGGCGGCGTCGCCGGTTTTGAGCGGGGCCGCCACGGGACCGCGGCGACTGATGGTCGTCTTCGCGTCTGGCGGCTGGGACAGCACCTACTGCTTGGACCCCAAGCTTGGCGTGGTTGGAATCGAGGGCCCTGAGGTGGACTCGGACCCTGGAGACCCGCAGGACGTCGAGGTCGTCGAGACGTTTGACGGCATTCCGATCGTGACGAATCCGGTACGGCGGCCCGCCGTGGCCACGTTCTTTGGCAATTGGGCGCGATACGTAGCGGTCGTCAACGGAATCTGGGTGGGGAACATCGCCCACGCGCCATGCCGTCAGCGCATGTTGACGGGTCGGGCGTCGGGCGTGGTCCCCGACGTCAGCGTGATCGCCGGGAGCGTGCTTGGGGGTGACGCCACTCCGCTTGGGAGCGTGGATGCCTCGGGCCTTGGCTACGCTGGCGACCTGGCGGCCACGACAGGGCGCGTGGGCCGGCAGAGCCAATTGGCGCTGTTGTTGGACCCAAGTTCTTCGTTTCCGCCGCCGTTCGGATGGGACGCCAACTACCCGGGATTTCTTCCGACTTTCGATGACGAGGCAGCGGCCACGGCCTTCCTGAGGCGGCGAGCTGAAGTTGCCGAAGGGCTGAGGGGTGGCGGCCACGCCATGGCGCGAATGGCCGACTATGGTGAGAGCCTCAACCGACTTGAGCGGCTCGTGCCAATGGCCGCCGAGATCGTGCGCGAGCTGAGTTTGGGCGCTGACCCTAGCTTCGCGACGACAGCCGGCCTGGCCATGACGCTGTTCGAGTTGGATGTCGCGCGTTCCGTGCTGCTCGACTCGAATTTGCCGTGGGACACTCATGCGTCCAACGTCCTCCAACATGGCTACTACGACAGCCTGTTTGGCGGGCTCAACGAATTGATGGCGAGTCTCGATGAGCGCAACCTGCTGGAAACGACGACTGTGGTCGTGATGTCCGAAATGAACCGGACCCTCCGGCGCAACCGGTCTCTCGGCAAAGACCATTGGCCGTGGGCGAGCGCATTGATCCTCGACAAGCGCCTCAACGGCGGCCGGGTGCTCGGGTCGACCAACGATCTCATGGAGGGGAATGCCATCGATCTAGCGTCTGGCGTCGAAGACGTGCTCGGCATTCCGCTCGGCTACGACAATTTCGCGGCTGGTCTGCTCGATTTTCTCGGGGTCGATCCTGAGCCTTGGCTCGAGGGCGTGCCGGTCTGGCGCGGGCTGTCGTCGTGATCTTGGCTTGGCTTGCGTGTGCCGAGGAAGCTCCTGCTCCGACCGATGACACCTGTGCCGACGTGGGGACCTGGGAGCTGGACCATCAGGGTTTTTTTCGGACCTGGTGCACGGGTTGTCATGCCGCAACGGTGCCGGTGGAACTCCGGCAAGGGGCCCCGTTGGGGGTCGATTTCGACACGCTGGAGGGCGTCCGGTCTTGGCGGGACCCCGTGGCTGCCTTGGCGGAGATGGACGCCCCCACGATGCCTCCGGCGGGCGGGCCCGACGCGGACCAGTGGGATCGCCTCGCCGCTTGGTTGGACTGTGGTCTGCCGGGCGAGGACCTGGTCGCGGTCGACCCATGTGATCAGGCCGTCGACGTGGCGGGGGGCGTCACGTGGTCGACGGTGGACGACGCTGCGGCGTGTGGGGCGGGCTGTCGGGTGGAGGGCGACCTGACGCTTGGCGAGGCCGTCGGCTCTGTGAACCTGTGCGCCGTCACGGGCGATCTGACGGTGGAGAATGGTGGCGCCGCCCCTTTGCTTGGGGAGGTGGGGGGAACGTTGGCGCTGTCCGGCGGCGATCTCGCTTGGTTGGCTCCTGAACTGACGTCTGCGGGCGCGGTGGTTGTCCTGGGCGGCGGTGAGGTCGATCTGAGCGGGCTCGCTACGGTGGCCGGTTCGGTCGAGGTCGGGCCAGCACCTGACTTGCACACGGTGCGCCTGGATCGTCTGGCGACCGTTGGCGGCGACCTCGCCATCGTTGCGACGGGGCTGACGGCGTTGGAGCACCTTCCGTCGCTGGTGGCGATCGGCGGGAATTTGCGGGTGGCCGACAATGAGGCCCTCGCGGTCATCGCGTCCGTCGGCGAACTCGAGCACGCGGGCGGCGACGTCGTGTTGGAGGGCAACGACGCCTTGGAAACGATGTCAGCGTTTCTGCGCCTCACGTCGGTCGAGGGCGACCTCGTGATCTCTGGCAGCCCCAGTCTGACGTCGATCGTCGGACTTGGTGACGTTCAGACGGTGGGCGGCGATTTGTTGCTGTCCGGGCTCAACTCGTTGACCGCCATGGACGCGCTGCAGGACCTCACGTCCGTCGGGGGCGAGTTTGCGATCGTGGGACTCGTCGCCCTGAGTTCGGCGCACACGTTCGAAGACCTGGTTTCCGTCGGCGACTTGAAGGTGGAAGGTGCGTTGGAGATGCCTCTCCTCGTCGGGTTTGACGCTTTGACCACCGCAGGGTCGATTCGTTTTCTCGGCCTGACGAAAGTCCAGCAGATTTCCGGTTTCTCCGAACTGACCTACGTCCAAGGGGATGTGGAACTGAGGGACCTTCGCCGGTTGGACGGCCTGGAGGAAGCGTTTCCCGTACTGACAGACGTCGGCGGGGCGCTGACGATGGAGGCGCTCGACGAAGCGGTCGATCTGGCCGTCTGGTCCAGCCTGACGTCGGTGGGCGGGACACTCACGGTTCGCGAGAATGAGACCCTGGCCGACGTGACTGCCCTTTGGGATCTGAGTCACGTCGGAGGGGACGTGATTGTGGAAGGAAACCCGGCCCTGGCCAGTGCGGACGTGGACGCGTGGTGCTCCGCGCTGACGTCCGTCGTCGTCGGCGAATGGCTCGCCAGCGAAAACGGAACCTAGCAGGTTGTCCTTTCGGGGCGGCTAGCCTTTCTGGCGGTCCATGATCGCGCGGCTGACCTTGGCGGCCCGCTCCATGCCAACGAGGCCCGCGCCAAGGTCCTGGAACAAAGCGTCGGCCTCTCGGCGGCGACGCCAGCCGTCGACGATCTCCGTGAAAGGTCGCCAGAGGGACGTTCCGCTGGAGGTCGTTTGGTTTCCGGCCAAGGCTTGGGCCTTCGCGCCGGCCTCCGTCTCCAGCTGGTCGGCCAGCTGACGGGCCTCAGCTTCGAGGCCCCAAGTCGCAAAGCGGCCGGTCGAGTACAGCTCGCGGACGCGGTCGGCGGCAATGCGAGCGTCGGCGGCCCCGTATTCGTCATACGACCCCAGTTGGCGCAGAAGCGCGGCCGCGCGCTCGCCTTCGGCTGTCTGCAGGCTGCGGCACCAACTCTGGACCCGGTCCACGCTGAGGCACCGCATCACGAATCCGAAGCCCGTGCCTTTGATGTTGGCCGCACCCATGATGCGGACGGGAATGTAGGGGGGCGCGATGTGGGCGACGTGGTCGAGGACGGCGTCGCCGTTCAGCGTGCTGTCCATCAGCGGATGGAGCCGGCCGTCGAGGATTGCGATGGCGCGCTGGCTCACGGCCTCGACGTCCCAATCGGCCCGGACCTGCAGGTGGTGCAGCCAAGCCACTTCGCGAACCCAGCGGTGCGCGACGTCGGCCCGGCTGGGGTTGTGGGCAAGGGGCGACAGGTGACCAAGAGGGTCTGCAGTGCCATAAGCCTCGCGGAGCGCCTGTTCGCGGGCCATCTCATCGAGGGCGCCTGAGCGGGTGAGGAGGTTGCGCGCCGCTTCCTCGTCCATCGGATGTCGGCGCAACCGGTCTGCGATGTAGCGAACCAATGCAGGGCGTCCACGAGCCGCTTCGTCGTCGAGGCGCTTGCGAAGCGCATTGCGAAGACTGCGTCTCGCAGCGTCCGTGAAGGGGCCTACATTGGTGCCGATGACGGCGACGGCATCCGACGACACGTCGAGGGCGACGATTTGAGCGAAGACCTCTTGGCGTGCTGGCCGGTCCGCGCGGTTGTTGACGAGCGTCAGGCTCCAATCCAAGAGACCCGACCCGGGCTCGACGCGGTCAAAGGCCATACGGCGCCAGTTCGAGAGGAAGCCCGCGCGTTCGTTGGCCGAGCAGCCGTTGATGAACGACACCTGCCGACCCGCGTAGGGGAAGGGTCCCCAGGTCTTGAGTACGCCGAGGTCCGGCACGACGTGGTCGGCGGCGGCCTTGAGGGCGACGTCCGTCGGGACGCCGAGGCGGTCGGCAAGGGCGAGAACCATCGCGATGTTGCGCGGGTGTTCAGCGTAAGGGAACCGGGCGAGGAGGTCGCGGGGCAGCAGTCGCCAGGTCTCTTGGGCGACGGACAGGAGGGGCGCTCCCGCTTCGCGCGCGCGGGCCTCGAGGAACGGCAACATGTGCTGTTCCGTCGTCAACACTTCCGACGATGGGCCGATCATGTGGCCGATCGACCTGGCCACGTCGACGCCGGTGGGCCCCTGGATGTCCTCGTGGTCGGGGTACGTGTTCGTCAGGGTCGTGAAGTCGTCGCGCATCCAGTCTTGCTGAAGGATGTCGACGTACTCGGTGCGGAGACCCATGCATTCCCAAAGGAAGACCTGTGGCGAAAATGCGCCGGCCGTGGCCATCACCTGCTTTTGCTCGACGATGGTCGCTTTGTCGTAAGGCCGGTACAGCGGGATCTCTGTGGGGGTGCGCCCGGGAATCGAGGTGACGATCATGGCTTCGCAGCCCGTCGTCTTGGCGACGACTGAGTAGCCAAGGCCATGGAAGAAAGCGGCTTTCAGGCGTTCCGAGCCAGACTTGCCGCGCGAACCCCAACCGCCGATGACGAGCGGCAGCTTTCGGCGACTGGCGCGCACTTCGCGCTGCTCGAGGACCTTCGAGCCTGCCCAGGCCAGGGAGGCGACGCCGACGAAGAAGCCGAGCTGTCCGATCGTGTTTCCGTCCATCACGAAGACTTCGCTGGCGAATCGTGCGGGGGAGAAGAGAGGGAGCGCCGCGAAGGCCTCGACGGGGCGCCGTACGACCTCGAATCCCATCCGATGCAGCGCGCGGTCGTAGTCCTCGATGGCCTTGAGGCCGGGGTGGGCGAGGAGGCGGTCTCGCAGCTCGGCCGTTTCGGCGTAGCTTGCGTGGGCGCGGACCCAGGCAAGCGGGCGGGGCAGCGTGGAGCGGATGAACCAAGCGTGGCGCGGCGTGCGAACGCGGAGGGCGCCGTGGGCCGCTGCGGCGACGAGGTGGCTCGGCAGCGGCAACTCCGCGCCCCAGGCCACCTGGGTGGGGCTTCCGACGCGGCGTCCCGGCACGGACGTCGGCGTGACCTCGGAAAGGCCATGACTCAGGGCGACGAGGTGACCCGCCGGGATGCGGTCGACGACGTGGGTGTGCCCTTGGCGCTTGTCGGGGCGAGGGTGCATGGTCTCCCACGCGACGCGCCATGGGCTGAATGACTCCTCCGTGCCCTGATGCATCACGTAGTCGCCGAGCGAGCCGCGCTCGGCCGACAGGTCGAAGCCGTGGGCGGCGACGAGGGCCATGGCGTCGAGCAGTTGGCGCTCGTCGAGGTCGGCAGTGGGGCCTGTACGGAAGGCACGCGTAGCACCTTCAGGTGACCGGGCCGCCCAGTCGCGGATTTCCTCCCAAGCTGCGCGCGTCGTGTCGTCTTCTTGGACCTGGAGCCAGAGGAGCGTCCACGCAGCGTGGTCGGCGAGGTCCGCTTGGATTCGGACCTGCCGCCAGTAGTCCAGCGAGTCACCGCAGGCGGCGAGGCACTGGCGTGCGGATTCGGTGGAAACGAGGTCGGCACGGCATCTGCGGACGAACGCCTCGAGCACGGTCTCGACGACCCAGGGGCTCGGTCGATGCTCTTGGTGGAGCCGGCCGTCGATTTCGCCCGTCAGACAGGTGTACAGCAGCGGGATCCAGTGCGCCGGGGCGTCGACCGACTCGGGCAGAGCGGCGATGACGGCGGCCGCTTGTACGCGCTCCGACGGGTCGCGCCAGGGACCGGCAATTGCCTGGGCGAGCGCGGTCGTTTCGCTCATGTCGGGAGATCGGGCCAGTGCGCGGACGACTTCGATGCGAACGTGTTCGCTCGGGTCGCTACGCGTCGCGACGGCCCGGCGGAGCACCGCCCAGGAGGCGTGGTCTGCGGCGATTCGTGCGGCGCGCGCCCGAAGAAAGGCAGCGTCGGCCGACATCAGGTCGAGCTGGGCCTTGCGCGGCGACAGGATGCCATCGAGCAGGACGTCGACGTCGTCGGGTTGGTCGAGCAGCGGAAGGTAGGCCTCGAGCGCCTCGGAGCGGACCCAAACGTCCTCGCTTTCGGCCCAAACGAGGTTGAGCAGGGCCTGGCGGCCTCCAGGGGCGCCCTCCGTCGGGCGCACGACCAGTTCGCCGAGAAGCCGCACAGAGGCCACTCGGACCGTGAACGCGCGGTCGGCGCGGGACAGGATGCGTTGGGTAGCATCGATGCCGTCGATGAGGTCGAGGTCTCCAAGCGCGTCCACGGGCTCGTTGACCGCGGCGATGGCGAGGAATTCGACCCGTTGGGTCGCCAATTGTAGCTCGCGGGCCCAGCGGTCGAGCAAGGCGCTTGCGTCGAGATTGCGGTCGTGAGCGGCGTTCCAAGCCGCCCGATCCCCGCTCGGGATCGTCGCGGCAATCAACTCTTCGACGGCGGCCCGCTCGGCCCCTCCGGCCCGGCCGGCGTCGAGGTTGGCCACACGTTCGTCGTGGTTGGACTCGATCTCGATCAGGCGACGGACACACGTCGCGTAGGTGCGAACGAGTGTGACGGCGGGCTGCTCGGCGTCGCGATCTTGGGCTTCGAGCTCCGCCGCGAGGCCGGCGACGACGTCGCGACCGGCGCGTCGCGCCAGTTCGGGCAGGGCGTTGGAGAGGCGCTGGGCCCAGTTCATTGGACCTCCCAGGTACGTTCCGCGGCCGCGTCTTGGCCCCAGTCGTGCAAGTACTTGAACGGGGCGGACAACGGCCTCAGATCGTCCATGGCCCGATCGCGGTTGCCAAAGGCTCGGATGCCGCCGAAGAGCGCGAAATCGCCGTCCCCGAGGTCGGCATCGAAGCGAACGAATGCCTGGCCACCGAGCCAGCCGGTGGGCCAAATTGTGGCGCGGCCTTCCAAGTCGAATCCGGGCCGGAGGCGGTCGTTGGCGCGGTCGTCGTCGTCCACTTCGTAGGTCAGGTCGAAGCCCGCCCGGCCCGTCAGTCCCGGAAGGCCTGCAAAGCCGTACACGCCGACGCGTGCCCGATCGAGCGGATCGTAGGACAGGTGCGCATTGCTGACGAGGTCGGCCGTGGCGGCCACGCGGGTGAAGGGACCGGGCACATACCGACCCTCGCCGCCCAGCCGCAGTCCGACCGGGTGGTCGTTCGCCGTGAAGTTCCACAAGGGGTAGCCCCCGGAGAGGTCGACGCCGCCTGCCGGCACGTCGTTGACGACCCCGCGGGCAAAGCCACCGAAGCGGCCGAGCACTTGCCAACGTGGCGCGACGAAGGTCTCTTCGGTGAAATCGAGTTCGCCACGGGCCACGGTGAGCGGTGTGCCGTCGATGGCCTTGCCGCTGGACAGCGAGGCGTCCAAGGCCGTCCACAGGCGATGGCGGCTGCGGAGCCACCGGATGTCGGTGCCTGCTTCTCCCGTGAAGACGCTGCCTGTCGGGCTCGTCTCGTGGATGCCTGCCGCTTCGATCCAGACGGGCGCTGTCATCGGGCGGCTGGCGAGGCGGATTTCCTGGAGCCAGTGGACCAAACGGAAAGGGTCGCCGTCGGCGGGAGCGGGGTCGCCCTCGACGGTGCCCACACCCAGCGTCACGATGCCCGTGAGGGGAGGAGAGTCGGGGGGCCGCGCGGTCGGCAGGTCGGGCGGCGCCACGGCCGGAGCGCCCCCATCGAGGTCTGCGAACGGGAACGCGATGGCCGTCAGTTCTGTGCCCGTGCCGAGGAGGCGCCGGTCGGACCGGGGCTCGACGCTGTCGTCGTCGGCAACGCGGACATCGACGTCGATACGCGTCGCGCGGGCCGGCTGGATGCCAACGGTGACGGAGCCTCGGCCATCGACTGGCACGAGGACCTGATCGCGGGCTGCCATCTCGATTGTGGTCGGGTCCAGGCCAGGGACGGTGACGGTGAGCTCATTCGTCGTACTGGCGACATCCCAGGTGGAGATGCGCAGGACAGTGGGCGCGAGCACGTCGAAGGTCATGCGACCTGCGGCGGGGACCCGCCAAGCGCCGCGGCCCGTGTCGGCGCTCGCGATCAGGTCAGGGGCGAGGATTTCGGCGTCGACAGCCCAACTCGGTCGGACGTGGAGGTAGGACCGGGTGGCGAGCGGGGGAACTTCGAGCGTGTGCGGCTTGCCCCAGGGGTCGGCACCCAAACGGGCGACGACGCGGCCCTGGGGGTCGGTCACTTCGAATTCGCAGGCGTCGAGGTCCTGGTAGGCGCGCCTTACGCGGCACCGTACGGGGTACGAACGAGATGTTTCGCTCGGAGGCAAGGCCAGGTCCCAACCGTCATCGAGCGCGAGGACCTGATCGGCCGGCCAGGCGTCCGGGTACAAGCTGCGTCGGATGACGCGGTCGTCCCGAGCCGGCCAAGCCTCCCTGGCGTGGCGCACGGGACCCGAGGCATGGTGCAGCGGCTCCCACGTGGACAGCACCTTGATCGGCCAGGTCCAGGGTTCGTCGATCTCCTTGGGGGCCCGGGCGAGGTCTTGGTACATCGCGATGCGGTCCCACACGTCCGGGATCTGACCGGACAGCACGGCCTTGCGCCACCAACCGCGCGCCGCCGCGGGGTTCCCCACCGTGTCCAGAATCCGGGCGACGGCGAGGTAGTCGCCGTCGTGGGCGCGCTGGGCGGCGTACCGGACGTCGACGCCTTCGGGCACCCACTCGTCTTCGACGGGCGCCCAGGCATCCGTCCCGATGGTGCTTTGGGCCTGCGCGAACCAGAGGACGAGCTGCGCGGCGTCCAAGTTGGCCCCGTCGGCTGGCTCCAGGCGGGCCGCCCGGTTCCAATCTTCGAGGGCCAACGCGTTCTGATCGAGCGCGAGCAGGGCGCGGGCTCGGCGCCGAAGCGCATCCGCCCGTGAAGCGGCATCGGGGGCGTTGGCAATGGCGCGGCTGAGCGCGACCAAGTCGCCGGGCTGCGGGACCGTCTGCGCGACCCGTTCGGCCTCGGCCGCTTCGTCGGCTCCCGGGACGTACACCTGGGTGAGGCGGAGGGCCACGGTTTGGTCCGGCAGGGCTGTGGTGGGTCCGGAGATCGTCCCCAGCGGGATGCGCAGCGGGTTGGACCACTGGCGGCCGGCGCTGTCGCGAATGGGCGTCTGGACGGTCCCGAGCGGAATGAACTCGTAGCGTTCGCGGCCCCGGCCAAGCATGTCCAGGTCGATCGCCAAGTTGCCGTCGTGGCCCTGGGGGAAAGCGATGGAGAGCGTGGCGTCTTCCCCGACGCGCGGCGTCCACGTGAGCGACCGGGTCGGCGTCGCGGTGTCGTACTTGGAGGCTGACCGGGCGTCGTGCCCCGCTTGGGCCCCGACGACGCGAAGGTACGCTTGGCAGCCGTCGACGGACGGGAACTCTGCCATGTCGATCGGGCCGGGACCCGTCCAGCGAAAACGGTGGATGGCGGACCGGGGAATGGCGTGCCAGGAGCGGTCGCCGATCGTGAGGGTGCAGACAGTGTCCGCACCGGCGTCGAGCCAGACCTGCCAGGTCCCGTCCGGCGCGACCCAACGGCCGCCCGCCCGCTCGGCGACGTCCATGGGGAGCCAGCGGGCTTCGGTCTCCGCGAAACGGGTGCGGTCGGTCGGCAGGGCGAGCAGGGTCGACGGGGGATTGCCGAGGGGTTCGGCGGCGGCGGGGGCCGTGATCGGCTCCTCTTCCTCGTCGGCGACCGCGGGAGCGTAGACCTCCGTGCCGGACGGGTCCCACTCGACGCCGTCGCGGAATGTGACCGGGTCGTGTGCGCTCAGGTTCACGAGCGCGCGACTCCCTGCCGTCAACGCGTGTTCGCCGTCGGCGAGCAGGACGTTGAACGTGATGGGCGCCATGACGGCGGCCCCCTCGAAGGAACCGTGAGCGCGCTCGATGACTCCCTGGTTCACGACGGTGCGCGTGTGGGGGCCCGTGGGAGTGCAGTGCCGGGTATCGTCCAATTCGATGCAGGTCGTTTCCGCATCGCCAAGGCCCCACATCGTGAGTTCAAGCGCGAGCGGGCCGCGGATGGTCCATGTGGTCCCACCATCGACGTGGCGGACGGATTGGGGGCCGTTGCCCCACGGGTCGTAGGAGGTCGCCTCGCCGATGCCGGGCAGCGTCCCGAGGTCGGCGTTCCACGGGCCGGGGGGACGAAGGGCCAGCCACCGGTCGTTCGGGTCAGCGCCAAGCGCGATCCAACCGGCGTGATCGGGTAGCAATCCGTCGGTCGCAAAGGGCTCGCCCTCGTCGGTGTGGTACTCGTGGCGCGCGAGGCCGTCGGGATCCAGCCGCGCGGGGTTGCGCTGCAGGTCGCAGCCGTCAGGTACCAGCCAATCACGGAAGGGAAGGGCGGATGGCGCGAAGCTGGCCCAACGGTCCGTCGTGCTGGCCGGCGAAGAGAACGGACCGCGGACCAGCACTGTGGTCCCATCCGCCGCTTGCGAGACGGCGAGGCGTTCCGGAAGCTCGTCCCGCGGGCACCGTATGCGGACGGCGTCGTCGGGACCGGTGCGCGCGAGGTGGTAAGACCGTCCTCCGACCGTGATGGGGCCGTCGCTTGATTGTGGCGTGACGGGTTGCCAACGGGCTTCCCGCAGGACCGGCTCGGCCGACCACGCCAGCGCAGCGCACCAAGCGATCACGGGGGCACCCCGACGGCTCGGATGACGAGGGCCCGCGATTCAGCTTGGGCGTCCAGCACAGCGCGAACGTCGGGCGAAAACTCGAGGTGGAGGAATCGCGGAGGATTGAATCGCGAGAGGGCCCGTCCCTGAACGTTGGCCGTTGCGCCAAGGAGCTCTGTGTCGGAGCCGAAGGCGCCGATCTTGCCCAGAGGTGCGAGCGCCGCGGCAACGGGGTCGGGCGGGCGACGGGCGTCGCCCGTGCTTACGATGGCGTCCCAACCGCCGGCGCGCTCGGCGAAGCCGTGGATCTGGACGAAGCGGAGGCGGGTGTCGGCCATCGCGGCGGCGGCCGTCATCGCGTGGAAGCTCGAGCCGTACTCGCGGGTGACATCAGCTGGATGGACCGAATCGTCCTCGGTTTCGTCGGGGCGACTGCGGTAGCGGTGGATGGTGTTCCAGAAACCCAAGCGAGCGCCGGACTCAACGAAAAGCTGGCGCGTGATGCCGCCCGTCTTGAGGTCATAGAAGCTGTGGGGCGCTTGCCATGCGAGCGGGGAGGCGATGCCGCATCGAATGACGAGAAGGCCGGTGCCACGGCGTTCGACGCCGTCGCTGACGGCGATGCCCTCGAAGCCGGCGACACTGATGCGGGTGGCACGAAAGTCGTGCTCGGCCAGCCGCGCGTTGGCTTCGTCGATCTCGTCCTGAGGGCAGGAGCCGGCCGTACGGACGAGTCGATCGACGGCATCCTGAAGCGTCGCGCGCTCTCGTTGCGTTGGCGAACGCCACACGGCGCCCTCCGTTTGGGCGCGCCAGAGGTCGTAGATCGCATCGACGGGGTTGGCGAGCGCCACCAAGGTGAACCACAGCGCGATCACGGCGCCTCCGTGCTGCGGACGCGCAAGGGCGAAACGCGGCTGCCCTTGTGCTGGGGCGCGTCTTCCAGAGCGGCGCGGACCCAGACGAGGCTTCCGGTCGGGTTGGTCACCGTGGCGGAATGAGCGCCTGAGGTCATGTCGTGGCCAATCCAAATACCGCGTGACGCGAGGACGGGGAGGACTTGGTCGGGGTCGTCCAGCGCGGTGGCAGGCGGGCTGGCGGACTGGGGAAATTCAAGTTCGCGGCTGGGGCGGGTGTAGCGGTCGAGGAGGCCCGTCTCCGAGCGCCGGATGCGGCCCGAGTCCACGTCGACCTGCAACGCCGTGGCGTCGAAGGCGACCGCACCAAAGACGAGGATGTGCTCCGACTGCGTCTTCTGGAAGGGGAAGGTGATCGAAGCGCCGGGCTCGATCGGGTAGAACAACATCGGGCGAAGGGCATCGGGGCAGCCGTCTTCGGGGCGGCCCCACGTGCGAATCCAGGCGGACGAACCCTCGGGGCCGACGAATCGCGCAGCGGCGTGTGGGGGTTCGCGGTTGGCGGACGCCCGGCCCACGCGCTGGATCATCGTGCCTTTGCGCCACTTCACGCCGTCGAATTCGATGCGCCACGACTTGCCGAGCGCGCCGAGGTCTGGCGTCCAGATCCAGGCCTCCAGCACGTGGTTCATCGCTGCGGCCGCGCCCAGATTCCAGGCGAGCGGCTGCTGGTCGGCGTTCGCCAAGTACCGACAGACCAGCGGACCCGCGGCAGCGGTGTCGCTGGGGGTGACCAGCCAGATGCGCCCCTCGCGGACAGTGGCCGGGTCCGTCGGGTGGATGGAGGCGTATTGCCTGACGCCGTCCGCTTTGGAGGCTTCGCCGGGCCCCCCCTCGTCCATGTACTCGAGGCGAACATCATACGCGACTTGCTCGAGCTGCCCGGCGGCGACGAGGGCATCCGCGTTGATGGCCTCGACGCGATGCCAATCGCGCAATGGCCGCCACTCGTACCGGACGTCGACCTCACCGAACGGCAATTCGTAGATCGATCCGCCTTGTTGCGGGCCTTGGTGGCGGGGCGTGACGAGGGCGTCGTCGTCGGTGGAGACTGTGATTCGGTCGAGGGCGGGGCCGTCGGGAACGTACAAATCGACGGGCTCGGAGATCCACGAACTCACGCGGCCACCGGCGGTGTGAAGATGCTCGTCGATGCCCGGCAGGCGGTACTCGTAGGGCGCCGGCTCGGGGATGACCTCGATGGTCTCGGTCCACGCCGTTTGTCCGTCGACGCGGAGGGCCGTCACAGTGAGGTGACGAGGCCGTCTGTCCTCGTGATCGGTGAGCAGGAAGCGTGTTTCCAACATCGCCAAGGCGCCGGGATGACGCGTCATCTCGACTTCGATGGGGAGCGCGTTCTTCCAGGTCCGAAAGATTCGGTGGAAGCGGTACTCAGGGCTGACGAAGACCGTTTGGAGGTCCATGCCCGCTTCCGGCGGGAGGATGTCTTTGGAAGCGGCGCCGACCGTCCACCCGAAGAAATCGGACTTGGCCGGATTGTCGACGGCCAAGATGATTGGGCCGACGGGGCGATCGGTTTCGTTGGAGAGGGTCAGTGACGTCGCCGTCCCCGCTGGAAAGTGGAAGACGCGCGCCTCGATGGCGCCGTGCAGCGGGATGGGCGGGGCCGCCTCGACGAGGATGGGTTGGACGTCGTCTTTGTCGCCTGGCGGATGATCGGAGACCTGCGACCACGCGAGGCCATTGGTGCCAGGCGGGCCGTTGACACGGAGGGCGACGGGCCCGTCGAAATTGATGGCGACCTTGCGGTGGGGTTCCAGGACGAGGCCGCCGATCATCTGGTGTTGAAACGTGACCGCAAATTCGGTGTACTGCAGCCAAGCGATCTCCACGTCGGGACCCGCGGGCTTGATCGTCAACCAAGCGTCGCGCGCCACGGCGGTGCGCTCGGCCCAGACGAGTTCGCTCCAGTCGGCAACGCCTACTCGGCGCACGAAGTCGCGACGTTGGGCTTGGGTGGGCGTCAACGTCATGCGCTCGGCTTCAATGGGGTCGCGCGGCTGTTCGCCCCAAACGCGGATGAACAGCGTGCGGCCTTCCGCTGGGGAGGCGACCCGCAACGTGCCACCGCCGGCGCCAAGGATGGCGCCGCCTGGAATGACCGTGGCTCGGCCGTCCGTGATGATTCGCGGGTCATCGCGGAGCCAACTGCTGCGAAGGGGCTCGTTGGTTTGGGATGGAAAGCGGCTGAGCCGGCTGCGCTCCACGATGCGCCGCTCGCCCAGCGTGCGACCGTCGTGGTCGAGCCAGGTAAGATCCAGGTCGTAGTCGGCTCCCCAGGAGGGTTGCTCGAGCGCCTCCGGAGGGGCCTCCATGTGCGTCGAGATGCGGATGCGGTCCACGTCGGGCGGGATGGCGAGGTCGATGGAACGACCCGGCTTGAGTTCAAATACCACGAGGGTGTCGATGGCCGGGCCCACAGGCGCATCGCCCGGACGAAGCAACAGCAACATCGCGACGATGAGGAACGCGGTGGCCAGCAGGATGGCGGAGATCGCGCGACTCAAGGGGCGCTCCAGCATCCGTACAGGGGCCAAATCGGCTTGTCGGACTCTGCCTTGTTGGACGCCGCGCAGAGCCAGTCGTCACCGCGGGCCACCACGGCGAGACGGAGGCCCGTGTCGACCACAGTGATGGACGTGGCTTGGCCGCGCAGAACCTCGAGCGAGCCCTCGGCTCGGGTCTGAGCATGGTGCCACAACGCGCGCCATGCGGCGGGGTGATTTGGGGCTGCGATTTCTCGCCAGCCGTCCGGCACCCCCTCCGCCTGTTCCACTGGAACGACGGGGATCTTCTTCTCGTCATACCAAGCCGTGCGTTGGGCGTGGTCGACTGTTCCGCGGACCTCGTCGAGGACGTAAGGGGACACCCAGAGGACCGCAGCCTGGCTCTCGGAGATGGCGTTGACGTAGTACACCGGAAACTCGGAGTACACGTTGAGGGCGGCGGTCTCCTGGCGGCCGTCGTCGAGCCCGACCTGTGGCCATGAAGCGAGCTGGCGTTCCAGCTGCTTCACGAGCGGCTGGCGGTCGCGGTCGAGGACGAGCTCGGCACCTTGGGAGAGGATGACGACCTCCATCGGGCGTCCGACATCCTGTTGGCGGCGTACGACGAGCAGGCGGGTTGGCGGGTCGGCGAAGCTCGCCTCCCAAGCGGGATCGGGCTGCAAGGCCACGCGCATGGCCATCTGCTCGTTCGCGGCGGTCTTGAGGCGCGGGAAGTGCGGATTGCCGTTGCCGAAGCGGTGTCCGTGGCCGCTCAGCCAGAGGTTGGCGCCGTCCAGCGACTCCCAGAGCTGCCATGCCGCTTCGGGCGTTCCAGGTTCGTCGGTGCTGAAGGGTGCGGTCACGGTCCACGGACCCGACGCGGCCCCGGTTCGGATGAACCAGGTGCCCCATCCGCGGGGGCTCTCGGGCGTTTCGTAGAGCACCCAGACGCGGTGGCCCTTGGCGTCCACGGCTTGGTCGACCCCCACGCGATGGGCGTCGGCGTAAGCGCGCAGGATGCCGGGGACTTCGATGTCCCCGGCCCGAGCGTGGCGGACGGCCGTGCCGAGGACTTGTCGGACGGAGGTCCAGCGCGCCTCGATGGGCGCATCGTCGTTGGGGATGCGGTCCTGGGGGGTAGCCGCAATGCGTTCGGCCACGATGTCGGCCATGGGCCGGGGCGGCGCGAGCGGCTCGATGGGCGCGATGCGAGCGGAAAGATCGGCGACGGCGACCGTGAGGATGCCGTCCTCCGGGCGCAGGTCTGACCACAGGTGTTGCAATTCGCCGTGGTCGGCGTCGAACTTGACCTCGACCTGGCCCAGCGCGGCGACGGCCTTGGCCAGGACGTGGCTGGCGTCGGAAGAGCGGCTGTCCAGCGATGTCTGTCCATTCATCCGCGAGCGGACGAGGAGCACGGACCGGTCGCCGAGGGCGGCCCGAAGCGCGCGAAAGCGGACGCCATCTTCCTGCAGCGGCGGAACGTCTGGGGCCGTTGCGAGGCTTTCATCGACGCCTGCGATGACGATGCCGGAGACGTCGGCGCGCTCCGCAAGGAAGTTCGCCACGGCGAGCGAGTCCGGGTCGCCAAGCGGACGGGGGACAACGAGGACCGGGCCGCCGCCGCCGCACCAGATGATGGCGGGCAGGCCGACGGGCAATTCGCTGGCCTCAAGCGGGGGGTGCGCGCCCACGCAGCGGCGTCCCGAGGCCGTCTGCTCCGTGGTGATGGCCATGCCGCGCGCGCGCAGCTGGCCGGGGCCGGTCAGCGTGGGCGTGTCGACCAGGTCTGCGACGCCGCGGAGCCAAGCTTGCCAGCGGGGGCTGGCGTCGACGTCCTCGGGCCAACTCGGCCTCACGGAAGCGCCGGCGAGGAGCAGGCTGCGTCCAAGCGAGCGAGGCGTGTTGCCGATGGCCGGCGGTGCCTCGAGGGGTAGGCGCGGCGGGAAGAGGCGGGCGAGGGCGACCGAGATCAACAAACCGACGACGAGCCCCTGGGCGGCCGTCCACACGGCGGGGAGAATCGTGCCGATGATGCCGCGCTTCTCCAGCGCCTTGCTCGCAAGCAGCGTCGTGAGGAGGTAGCCGAATCCGTAGGCGTCCGAAACGCGGACTTGCCAAGCCATGGCCTCGGCGAGGAGCGCCAAGCCTACCTTCAGGAGAAAGGCCGACAGGTAGATGGCGGCGATGGCTCGTGGACCGCCGAGGTTCACTCGTCGCATGAAGGGAATCAGACCGATCAGCTTCCACAGAGCCACGAGGACGAGCACCTCGCAAAGGGTGGCGAGCAGCTTCAGGGGTTCCAGGGCGGTGATGGCCAGGAGGGCAGGCACCATGATTCCGCCGCCGTCCCATCCGTACCTGGCGTTGTTGCGCGATGCGATGGCGGCCGTGACCACGAGGAGGATGTACGCTTTCGGAACGCTCAAGAAATCGCGCGCGATGTGCTCGAACGTCAGCTCAAAGGCGCCGAAGTGGAAGTTGGTAAACGGGATCAGGACGAGCCGCAGGAAGGCCCAAGTAAAGCCGGCGATGAGACTAACCTGAAGCGCGCCGCGCGACAGCCCCAGCTTCCAAAAGATGTTGGCGGTCAGGGGGACGAGAACGACGCCGATGCTGTAAAAGCCGGTTCCGCGAACGAAGTCACCAGGACTCCACGCCTCGAGAACCGCTTGGGCGTGCGGTGTGACGAGGCTCTCGACGAACAGGCGGACGGGAACGGACAGCAGCACGACGGCGAGGAAGCGGTCGCGGCCGAAAATACGCGACCAGAGGCCCGTTCGTGGCGCCCATTCGCCCAAGAGGCTGACGACCGCGTGCGTGAGCACGGCCTCAAGCAGGATGGCGAGCAGCGACATCGGCGCGGTGATCGCGATCGCCGCGAGGTACCCGGGCACCACGAGGCCGACCATGGTGAAGCCAAAGGTCTCCGCCGCGATCCATAAGAAGAGAACGCCGACCAGCACCGCTGTGTGAACCGACCCGTCGAGCATGCGCTCCGGGAAGATGTTCAACGCGCCTCCTGGGTCGGACCGTGGTGCATGTGAAGGCTCACAGCCACGCCGCCGCCCGGTGTACCCTGGAGATCGAGGTAGGGAAAGCTCCGGCGCACTCTCGCAAAGGGTCGCAGGGCTTCAGGAAGCCGTTCGGGGCGGAGGTGCCAGTTGCCCGTACAATATTCGCGAACGAGCGGGTCGAGCCCAGGCCCTTGCCACTCGACGCGAATCGAACTGGACTGGTGGTCCTGGTCGAGACGGAGAACCACTTCGGTGCCGGGGGGCGCCGTGGCAGCGGCTTCGCGAAGCAGTGCGGCAAGCGCGTCGCGCGCATCGTCGGGAACGACGCGGATGGGGAGTCCTATCTCTGGAACGAAACTGCGGAGCGTGACGTCGCGTTCGTCCGCGAGCGGAATCACCTCGTCCAGGACTGAAACGAGCAGGCGACGGGCGTCGACCGTGATGGTCAAATGCTCGGCTGCGGCGAGTTGGCCGACGGCTTTGAGGTCCTCAAGCGCCTTGTTCACCTGCACGGCGCGTTCATGAACCGTGTCCATCATGACGCGCGTCGTGCTGTCGTCGATGCGGTCCCGCGCAAGGCCGGCGTATCCGATGATGACGGTGAGCGCGTCGCGAACGCGCGCCGAGGAAAACTCGACGACGCTTTCGCGAAGGTCGTCGAGCCGAACGGTGTCCGTCCGGTCCTGGAACCAGGCGACATACCCCAGCACGGCGCGCTCATCCCCGGCATCCTGGGCAAGCACCGGTTGAACAGAGACAAACCAGAGGCGGCTCAACGGATCCAGGTAAGGAATCCGCAACGGTTCGAGACCAAAGAAGAGCGCGCGCATGACCTCGTCGAGGCCCGACTCTCCGCGGAGTCGGTAGACGAGTTCTCGGATGGACCGGATGGGCCCGAGCTCCGTTTCTTCGATGAGCTGGCTGAGCGAGCGATTCACGAAGAGGGCCTGACCCGTGAGGTCGGCCGTCATCACGGGTAGATCGACAGCGTGGAGCGTTTGAACCTGGCGACGTCGCTCTTCCGAGGCCAGGACGAGCAGGTCGCGTACGCTGGCGGTCTCGGCTGCGACATGATCGAGCAGGCGTTCGTGCAGCGCGAGCGGGCGGTCGTCGGCTTGGAGTTCCACGTTGCGCGACAAACGGGTGATCATCCGGCCAAGCTGGGAGTGGTCCGGCTCCGGCTCGTCGGCGTCCCAGGCGATCAGCCACCAGCCTGCGATGCCGCGACCCGATCGCACCGTGAAAAGGCGAGCCTGCAGGCCGTCGCTCACGAGTGCGTCGGCTGGGGCTCCGCGGGGGCTCCGCTGCGCGGTCCGGAGTGTTTCATCGTCGATTTCGGCGGGCTGCTTCGCCAGCGTCAAACGGTAAGGGGCGTGGACGGCGAATTTCCGACCGTCGCGAGTGAGGAAAGCGGACCGGTGGCTGCGCGTTTGATTGCGCGCCAACGCGGCGAGCTTGTACGCCAACTCCGTGTGGCTCTTGACCTGAGCGCTGCGCCAACCGCTGTCCCACGCGTCTTGTGCAACGAGGAGTGCTGCCTTGCGGAGGACGGCAAGGGCAACGCGGCGACCGGCCAACGCGGTCAAGAAGGGCGGGGCTGCAGCGGCGGTGGTCACCGCTCCGATCGGGAGGATGGCCAGCCCGAAGTAGGCGAGACCGAAGGCCAAAGCGAGGCCAGAGGCCGGAAGGACGAGCAATCTCACTTCGACGCGAAGGCGGCGTTCGGCGGCTTCGAACAAGCCCGCTGCGACCAGGACGGCGAGGATCAGCGCTGCATCGCCAAGCGCGCCAAGCGAGAGCGCGGGCGATCTCGCATTGCTGGCGCCGATCGCGCTGGCGACGGCCTCCACGAGAGGTGCCCAATGTCCCGCGTCGCCGACTTGGACGCGCTCGGCCCATGGGCTTGCCGTGATTCCAATCAGCGCAAGGCGCGACGTTTCCGTCGACGCGAGCGCCGAGCCTCCTGCCACGTCGGCCAGCGACAACACCGGAAGTTCCGCCGAGCGATGGAAGGGCAAGGCGAGCGGGCCGCCGGAGGGGCACCGATTCGTCCAGGTGCAGAACGTGCTGTCGCCGAAGAGGTCGCCGGCGCGGGCTTCGCGCGAGAGGCTTCGAAGGACCCCGTCCTTCGCCAGTGGGAGGTAGAGTGCCGCCGACGACGCCGTGAATGGCGTCATCGCCTCGGGCAGATCCAACGGGGTCGGGAGACTCGCTTCGTCGGGCGCAGGCAGCACGTGTCGCGGAACTTGAAGGCGGACGGAGGTGGCGTGGCCCGCGGGTCCGGTGGGGTCGATGGCTCGCACCCAGGGATCGACGAGCCAAGCTTCGCGTACGCCTGCCTGGGCAAGACCCTCAGCGACTTGGGTCCAGGTCGCCGGGCTCCATGGCGGGGGGCCCCACCGGGCAATGGAGCGGGCGTCCATGGCCAGGACGAGGGGCAGATCATCGCGCGAAATGAGCGGTCGGAGGCGGTCGGCTTGCGCGACGACGCTGCGATCGAATGACTCGTAAAAGCCCAGAAGGTGCAACAGCGCCACGACGCCCGCCACCCAAAGGGTACGGACGATCGTGGTCAGTGGAGCGGCGCCGAGCGGGGCGGGCTCTGACGCCTCTTCGTCGGACGCAGCCATCGCTAGGGGATCACGGCGGGGCGCAATCCGCGAAAGGTCAGTGTGACTTCCAGCGGCCCGGGATCGGTGTGGATCAGAAGGAAGTCGCGGTCATTCGGCACGGCGAGCACTGTGGGAGCCCCGATGGAGAGCACCTCCTCCCAGCTCACGATGGCGACGTCGTCAATGACGCCTACGGATACGCCGCGACTCGGCGGCTCCATTCGGAACCCGATGTCGAGCGCGCGCGCCTCGGCCACGCTGGGCGTTTCGAGGTGGGTCAAGAAGGAGGTCCATGTGGTTGTTCCACCGGGGAACACCCTCGTGGTGGTTGTGCCGTAGGACTCGGTCCCTTCGGTGGGTCGCCACGTGACGTTGAGGTCGATGGGGGAGGACGCGTCGCCACGGGCCCACCCGATGACGGACAGGTCGTAGTTGGGTGCGTCGATGGCGTCGCCCCAAACGCGAACCCGGTGACCAAAGTTCAGGACAGCGTCTTCCACGTTGTCGAGGGTGCGGGTCATGCACATGGCGAGCGCGCCGCGATGAGGCCTGTCTGCGCAGACGAAACTCGCGGAGCCGGCCGGCCAGTGGCTTGCAACGTAGATGTCGTCGCCGTCGCCGTCGATGTCCTCGTCCTCGAAAGTGCCCCAATCGAGGAGGTCGCGGCCCGGCTGTGCGTCGGCGGGACGGTCGGCTGAGACTTCAGCGAGCGACTCGCCAGGAAGCGCGAACAGGCGGAGGTCGAGAACGGCTTCGCCGGTGAAACCGATGTCGACTTGGGCGGTGACGATACGGTCCAGGCGCTCGACCGCGCCGTCGTCGCGGGGAATCCAACCGCGGCCGAGCCAAGGTACGACCGTGACGCCTTCGGAGAACTCCCCCATGCGACGAATCAGCCCGCCGCTCATTTCACCGGTGGTCAGCGGACGGGGGGTGTAGTCCTCGCTCGCGATGGGGATCGCGACGGCGTGGCGGTCCCCGTCGGTGGCGAGGTCGACCTGCGCGACGATGCCGAGGAGGGTCTCGTGGCGGTCTTGGTCGAACAGGAAGTTGCCGAGGGAGTGGAAGCCGAGGATACCGTCGACGCGTTCGACGCCTTGCACCACATGTGGATGGGTGCTGACGATGAGGGCGGCCCCGGCTTCGGCCGCGACGCTGATCGCGTCGCGCGTCGTGTCCGACGCTTCCGGCGAGTATTCGCGTCCGCTGTGGAGCAGGGCGATGGGGACGCGTCCTTCGAGGCGTTCAGACTCGATCGCGTCAACGAATGCGTCGCTGTCCCGCAGATCGGCTGCGCCGCCTTGTTCCTCGGTCGCTACGAGCAAGAAGCTTGGGTTGTCGCTGCCGGAAACAGAACTGGCCGCGATCGCCGAAATCTTCAGGCCAAGCGGCGCCTCTTCGCGGTGGGGCTCCCAGGCTGAAGTGGACTCCATGCCCGCGCCGCTGTTGCCGAGGCCGAAGGCCTGAAGGTGCGCCAGGGTGTCGGCAAGGCCGTCGGAAAGGAAATCGAAGCTGTGGTTGTTGCCACTCGAGACGTAGTCAATGCCCAAAGTCACGAGGGCGCCGAGGCTGTCTGGCAGCGTGAACAGGAGGAAGCGCTGGTCGGGGTGCGGAGTGAACGGTGCGTCGGTCACGGCGCATTCGAGGTTGAGCGCCGACCAGTCGGCGTCGACGAACAACTCCGTGACGTGGGTCAACAGCGCGGTGCTGCCGGGTTCTGGGTCGGACGCTCGAATCGGCGCCAGCGGATCGTCTTCTGGAACCTGGCCATCGGGCAGAATGCCGTCGTGCTGAAGGTAGTGGCGACCGAACTGGGTGTCGCCGCCGATCACAAGCCTTGGCACGGCCGCGTCGAGCGGCTGCATCCACATCGGGCCGATGTCGAGTACCGCGACGTCGGGGGAAAGCACGAGGCCAAGGGCAACGCGCGCGTCGCGCCGCCCACTCGCGCGCGCGACGAGCCAAGCGTTGGTTCGAGGGAGGTCGTCCAGCGTGAAGGTGCCCGTGACGTCCGAGGTGGCCACGCTGTTTCCGATCGTGACCGCGGCGCCCGCGATGGGCGCGCCGAGGTCGTCGAACAGTCGGCCGCTGACGGTGATGGGCGTGTCAGCCAAGCGCTGGCGCGCAACGGTCTCCGACGGCGGAAGGCCATCGGATTCTGGGACCGTGCAGGCGAACCTGGCGATGAACCCGATCACGGCGTGGCGAAGGCCTCACAGACGCGGAGATAGTCGTACTCCGCGGCCAGGTTGAGGACGGAGAGGCCGGTACCACCGCTCGTAAAACGGTCGTCTTCGGCATCGGCGCGCCAATAGTCGCCGCCTTCGCCCCACATCTCGCAGACGAGCTCGTTGTCGACCACCCAGAAGGCGAGCGACGCGGTGTCGCCGACGAGAAGGTCGGTGCGCTCGTCGCGGTTCGTGCGGTCGAGTTGATCGAAGCTGGTGTTGGGCGGGCAGTCGCCGTCGCATTCGAAGGACAGGTCGTCTTCGCCGACGTCGAGGAAGGCCGCGATCTGGAGGTGAGGGCCGGGCTCGAAGCAGTCATCGCCTTTGTTCTCGGCGACGGCGCAGCGGTAGCCGTGGTAGCCCTCGTCCTGATCCGCGTCGTGCGACATGCGGGCGAGGACGCCGGCGCGGTAGCGCTCGGTCGGGTCCGGACAGTCGACGCAACCGGGCCAGGCGCCTTCGCCGGACAGGTACGTGTAGGTCACCGTGTTGGCCCAACGCTCATCGGGGCCGATGTAGGCCTGTTGGCCGTAGCCGGCGGTGTTGATGTACCCGGACTCGTACCACCATGGGTCGAGCAGCGTGCTGCTGTTGTTCAGGTACAGGTCGTTCGCGCCGAAGGTCGCCTCGTAGAGCTCGGCGCCGACGCGGTCGTCGTTGTCGTCGCAATCCAGGCCCTCGCCGACGCCGTCGCCGTCAGCGTCGATCGCGCCTTCCTCAGGAGGGGTCCACGGGTCGGTGGTCTCGGTGTCCCCCTCGGGCGCCTCGTGTTCACAGGGGTCATCAGGATCGCCGGTAGAACCACCACTGTTGCCGTGGCCACCATCAACGTCCGACGTCGTGTCGTCGACGTCCGGTAGGGGAGCAGGCATCATGTCGCCAGACGACCAATCCTGGATCGGGTCGATGTCGTTGCAGGCCATGAGGGCGGCGATCAGGGTGACGGACATTGGAACCTCGAAGGTGTCAGTCGCTGATATGCAGGAAGTGTGCCAGCCAAAAAAGTAGGTTCAACCGATCCGATGAACAGGGGCGCTATTCCAGATCGGAACACGCAGAGCGCCGATTCGCGGCGCGATGGGAACATAGCGCGCTGGGGGGGCGGCGCTACCAACGCCCTTGAACGTTGCGGATGAACTCGTAGGGGTAGCCGAAGTCCGGCTGGCTGACGGCGTCCAGGCGAGCGGCCGCGTCGTCGGGCAGCGCCAACGTGGCGCCAGCGAGGTTGGCGTCGAGTTGAGCCGCCGTGCGCGCGCCAAAGATGACGGAGCTGACGGAGCGCTTCGTCAACAGCCAAGCGATCGACACGGCCGTCGGCGTGCTCGACAGCTCGGCGGCGACTTGGCGTACGACCTCGAGGATCGCCCAGTTTCGAGGCCGGTCCAAGCGCTCGAACCGACCCGCCATGACCCCGAGCCGATCGGTGGACGGCGGCGGGGCTCCTTGAACGTACTTCCCAGACAGGAAGCCGCCGGCGAGCGGGGACCAGGGCAGGACCCCCAGTCCGTGCGCCTCGCAAGCCGGCACATGCTCGCGCTCGATGGACCGTTCCAGGAGGCTGTACTGCATCTGAGCGGACACCCAACTCGTCAGTCCTTGGCGGCGCGCAGCGTGAACCGAATCCACGAGCCGGTAGGCCGCGTAGTTGGACAAGCCTGTGTACAGGACCTTGCCGGCGCGGACGAGGTCGTCCAGCGCCCTCAACGTTTCTTCCTCTGGCGTCTCAATGTCCTGCATGTGGATTTGGTACAGATCGATGCGGTCGGTACGCAGGCGGCGCAGGCTGGCTTCAGCGGCAGCTAGGATCCGGCGGCGCGAGGCGCCCGTCCCGTTGGGTCCGGGTCCCATCCGGAAGCGACATTTGGTGGCGAGCAGCACGTCGTCGCGCCTTCCGTCGCGTGCGAACCACTCGCCGATGACGCGCTCGGACAGGCCGTCCTGACCGTAGACATCGGCGGTGTCGAAGAAATTGACCCCGGCGTCGACGGCGCGGTTGGCGATGTCGAAGGACGTCGCCTCGTCGGAACCCGCCCGGTGCATGAACGACTGGGCGTCGGCTTCCCCGAACGTCATCGTGCCCAAGCAGAGCGGGGGCACGAACAGGCCGGACGATCCAAGGCGGCGAGGTTTCAAAGCGGTTCCAGGCGCCCCGCCTAACTGTGGCCGGGCGAGCTAAACGGACTGCGGAGGCGGTGTGCGCCAATCGGGCTTGAGGTGGGTCGCGGCCGCCCTTGTCACGGCGCTTGCGGTCGCCTGGCTCTCGCGCGTGGACACGGCTGCCGTGCAGGCCGCGGCGGGCGCGCTTGGGCCCCAACCGTTGCTCGGCGCCGTCGTCGTCTTCCTGCTCGTCCATGACCTGAGGTGTCGCAGATTTGCGCACCTGATGGGTCAGACCGACATCCGCGCCGCCTGGACGGTGGGCGGCGTCGGGTTCATGGCGATCAATACCCTGCCGCTGAGGTTGGGCGAGGGCGTCCGGCCATGGCTGATGGTCCGGCGCGGGGGCACCTGGACGGAAGGCGCGGCGGCCGTAGCCGTAGAGCGACTTTGGGATGCCGTCGGGCTGGGTGCCTTGGCCGTCGTCAGCTTTGGTGGTTTGGGATGGGCCCGCCCGGAGGCGGCCTGGGTGGCCCTTGGCGTAGGTGCCGTGGGCGTGGGGGCCGTGGCTTGGGGCCGCGAGGGGATTCAGCGGGGAATCGAGCGCGGCTCACCGACTTGGGCGGTGACGCTCCGTCCGGCCTTCGATGTGTTGGCGCGGGCGTCGGCGGACCCGCGTGAGGTGTTGTGGGTCGGCGGCCTCACGGTCGGAATTTGGCTTGGTAGTGTCGTCTGGGTGGGTGCCGTGCTGACGGGGATGCCTGGGATGCCGCCGGGCCCGGCGGTCGTGGGCGCCACGTGGGTGTCGACGTTGATGGGGATGGCCGTCGCGCCGACTCCTGGCTTTGTTGGCGGCTTCGAGGCCGCGTGTGCAACGGCCCTCTCAGCGGCGGGACAGCCCTGGGAACAGGCCATGGCTGCGGCTGTGGTCCTTCACGGGGTCCACCTCGGCTTCACGGTGCTCGTGGGCCTTCCGTCTCTCGCGATCGAGGCGCTCCGCGGGCGGTGACTGCAGCGAGCCCTGCGAGGACCGCGGCGAGGGGCTGTGTGCCCAACGCCGTGGCCAACAGACCTGTGAGCCCGGCCCCCCATCCGAGGGCGACGACCGACCCCCAACCTTGGGCGGCGCACCACCAGAGCGAAAGCGCACCGAGGCCAGCGTCGTAGAACATGCTGTGCGGGGGCACCAGGACGAGGGCGGCGGCCGTGGTCGCGAAGCGTTGGTCCGCGTCGGTCGTGCGCGCCCACAGCGCCATCAGCCAGGCGACGCACGCGGCGGTCAGCAGGCCGCCGACGCCGAACGCGAGTGGGGTGCCAGGTCCGAAGATCGCTTCAGCCGTCCCGAGGAGGCCAACGCTGTTCGCGGCGTTGACCGATTGATCGAGCAGATGGAATCGCGCAATCTGGGACCACCACCAGCCGACCCACCCGGGGCCCGCGAGCCCGACGCCGACGAGCCAGAGCCCCGCGGCCGTCGGCAACGCTCCGCGCAGCACACGACGATCGGCCAGGGCGAGAAGGCCGAGGAGCGGGATGCCGAACTGAGGCTTGTAGAGCAGCAAGGCCGCGCAAACTCCGGCGGCATCGCGGCGGCCGTCGACCCACAGTCGCCAGGTGAACGCAAAGAGGACCAAGGTGAGCGGCGTGTTCTGGCCGCCGAGCAGACTTCGGAACATCGGGTACCAGGTGACGGCGAGCGCAACGAGCGCTGCTGTCCAGACCCCAAGCGACCCCAGCCGCGGGCGAAGGGCGATGGCGGCGGCGGCGAGGCACGCCGCCATGAAGCTCGTATGGAGCGCCCACGCGAGCGGGAACGGCAGGAGCGACAGCGGCGCGTAGGCGGCGGCCACGAATGGCGGGTAGGCGAAGGCCAAGAAGCCCGTCGGATCGTCGGGATGCAGGCCGGTTTGCGCCGCCGCCTGTCTCTGCCAGTCGTACAGCTGCGCGGTGTCGCCCGAGGCTACGATGCTGCCGGCAGCGTGGAACGCCGCGTAGTCGCCGCCGAGCCCTCCCCCGGTGGGGCCCGAGGCGTCGCCGAGCGAAACGAGCAGTCCGGCGGCGACGAGGGCCGCGAGGACGGCCCGCGGGTAGAGCGTCAAGCGCTCGTCGGTCCAGAACGTCGCGCGTGTCATTCGGCCTACCTTACACGCTGGAGCTTGGGGTGAAGTTCACGATCGTCGTGCCGTGCTTTAACGAGGAGCAACGTCTGGATCCGGAGCCATGGTGCAAGTTCGTCCAAGGACGACAGGACGTCGACTTCCTGTTCGTCGACGACGGCAGTTCGGACGGAACCTATGACGTCCTCCTTCGCATCGTGGAGCAGTGCCCGCAGGGGATTCGGGCGATGAAGTTGCCGCGCAATGGTGGGAAGGCGGAGGCCGTGCGCCAGGGCATCCTCGCGGCCGTCGATGCAGGTGCGGAGGGCGTCGGGTTCTGGGACGCCGACCTCGCGACGCCCTTGGACGCCATCCCGCTTTTGATCGCCCCGTTCGTGCGAGCGGAAGTGGGGGTCGCCATGGGTTCGCGCGTGCGCCTGCTTGGGCGGCACGTCGAACGCGAAGCGGCTCGCCATTGGTTTGGTCGGGCAACGGCGCTCGCGGCGTCGCTCGTGTTGGGGGTGCACGTCTACGACACGCAATGTGGCGCGAAGTTGTTGCGGCCGGGACGACACGTGGTCGCGCTCTTTGGTGCGCCTTTCTCGTCGCGATGGGCGTTCGACGTCGAGTTGCTCGCGCGGTGGATCGGTGCGGTGGGCGGGCCTGAGGCGGCTCGCGAGACCCTCGTCGAGGTTCCATTGCCCAAGTGGTCGGATGTGGCGGGCAGCAAGCTGCGACCAAGGGACTTCGCCATCACGCCATTGGAGCTGGCCAAGATCGCGTGGCGCTATCGGTCGGCCGCAGGCACGGGGGTCGCCGCAAGGCGATCGGCCAAGGAACGGTGAGGGAGGCGGAGCACGAAGGTCGCCCCGCTGTTGACCGAGCTGTCGAGGTTCAAACTGCCGCCGTGTTGCCAGGCGACCTGTCTCGCCATTGCGAGGCCCATGCCGCTGCCGTCAACCCGTGTCGTGAAAAAGGGCGTGAAGATGCGGTCCCGAACGGTCGCAGGAATGCCGGGTCCGTCGTCGGACACGGTGAGGACGACGCCAGCGTCGTCTTCGCGGGTGACGAGTCGGATGTGAACAGAAGGTCCGCCCGCTTGTCGCGCGTTGACGACCAGGTGGAGCACGAGGCGCTCCACGGCCGTCCGCATCATTGCAACCGGTCGGGTGTCACCGAGGACCGCAGCGATACCGCCGCTGGCTCCGACCAAGCTGAGGATCTGACGAACGGCGTCGTCGATGGAGCATTCTGTCCACGGCGTGTCGTCTTGGGCACCCTGGGCGAATCGGCGAAGGTCGTCGACGGCGGAACGGATGCGGTCGACGCCTTCCGTCGCAGCCTCGAACGCCTCCTGGGCCTCGGCTTCGAGCGCGTCGGCCTCAGGACCCACCCGCGTAGCCAGCTTGCGGGTGGCCTCGCGCAGCAGCCATGCGCCGCTTTGAAGGAAGCCGAGGGGGTTGAGAATCTCATGAGCGATGCCGAGGGCCAGCGTCCGGACGGCGTCGTTCTCGGCATGCCGGGCCGCCTCGGCGTAGCCGAGCTTCTTCTGGATCGCGTTGCGGACAACGAGCAACAGTTCCGTCCCGAGGAAGGGCTTTGTAAGGAAGTGGTCGACGCCGTGGCGTCCCGCCGTGATCTTGTCCGTCGGGTCGCCGCGGGCCGTCAGCATCACGATGGGCACATCGCGCAGGGCGGGGTCGCGCCGCAGTTCGGCGGTCAGGCCAAAACCGTCCAGCTCGGGCATCATGACGTCGGTGAGGACGAGGTCAGGAACGTGTTTCCGCGCCATCTCCAAAGCCTGCCGGCCGTCGGTCGCTACGACGATGGCGTAGTCGCTCGCCAACTGGCTCGCGATGAAGCGCGCCATGTCGTGGTTGTCTTCGGCGACGAGCACGATCGGCGCGGCCGCGAGATCGCGACCGCGGGGGGCAATGCGCCGCTCGGTCGCGTCCTCAATGGCGCCGAAGCGGTAGCTGTCGGAGCGCCGAATCGCGAGCTGCCACTCGGGGAGGCCGCTGGCGCCTTCGTCGTCGATCCGGCGGGCCGCGTCGCGCGGGGGTTCGTTGGGGATCCAAAACGAGACCGTGGCGCCGGAGCCAAACACGGATTGCGCCCAAATGCGGCCGCCGTGGAGTTCAACGAGTTCTCGGGCGAGCGCGAGGCCGATGCCGCTCCCGCTGTGCCGCCGTGTGGCCCCAGAGTCGACTTGATGAAACTGATCGAAGACGCGGGACAGGTGTTCCGGGGGAATCCCGATCCCGTTGTCGACGACCTCGACCGCGGCACCGCCTTCTGATCGGCGGACGCGAACGATGACGGAACCGTTGCGGTGCGTGAACTTGATGGCGTTCGTGAGCAGGTTGAGCAACACGCGTTCGATCTGGAACCGGTCCGCCACGCAAGCCACGGGTCCATCTGGCCGCTCGACCCGGACCTGCAGCTGCTTGCGCTCCGCGAGGGGACGGACCTGTTCGACGAGCTGTTCAGCGGAAATGACGAGGTCGAAGGTCTCCGTGTCGAGGAAAAATCCCTTCGCCCCAAGCTTGGTAAGGTCCAGCAGCGTGTCGAGTTCGTGGAGGAGTCTGACCGCGCTGCGGTGGGCCATCTGGAGGTTGTTCCGACGCGCGTCCGGACCGAGCAAATCGGTGTCTTCGAGCACCGCTTGAATCGGTGCGAGGATCAACGTGAGCGGCGTGCGCAGCTCATGGTGGAGATTGGCGAAGAAGCGACTCTTCGTCTGGTCCAATTCCTGGAGCCGTCGGTTGGCGTCTTCCAGGCGGTCCCGGTCCAAGAACTCCCGCAGGCGCGCCTCGCGGCTCCGGTCGATGGCGATTACCGCGACGATGCTGCTGAGCGTCAACACGGCGAGGTTGGTGAGCCAAACGGGAATCTCATGGCGTTCGTAGGCCATGACTCCGTAGGCGCCGGTGAGCGTGAAGTAGATCATGGCGGCCGGCCGAGGTCGCCACGGAACGATAACGGCGAAGCCGATGAAAATGATGATCAGGGCCGGATGGTACTGACTGTGAACGCGACCCGTCAGGAGAGTGACGGCGAGCACGCCGAGGCCAAGCGACATGAGCAGCGTGGCAGCGAGCAAGTCGGAGTGGTTGGCCGCGTCGTCGCGCCAAGCGATGCACGCGAGGAAACCGAGCATCCCTACGATGACGGCCCGGCTGGCCCACAGCATCTGGACGTTGGCCACCAGCCAGGGGTCGATCGCAGCGAAGGCGACGAAAGCGAAAATGCCGAGCAGGGCTCCTAGCCGGATTGCTGGCAACATCTGGTGCGCTTCGCGTCGGGCGAATGCCTCCGACACCTCCATCATGGCCGGCGAGCCAACAAGATGATGGCTTGGGCAGGCTCGCCGAAGCTCGCGACGGCCTGTTCGACGACGAAGCCGGCGCGAACGAGCATGTCGCGAAGCTCGGGCTCATCGTAGAAGTGGAAATGGCCCTCCTCTTCAAGACGGAAGAGGTCTGACGCGTTGTCGAGGAAGGCGCGGCCGTGCTCCAGCATCACGTCTCGGGTCGTGCCGGGGATGTAGTCGAGTTGACCATTCGCAATCATGTCCACGAGGTCGCTGAACAGTTTGGACGTGTCTGCGGCGGACTTCATGCTCGAGGCGAGGATGGCGCCGCCGGGCGCAAGCACGCGGTGCAATTCGGAGAGCAGGTCGTCAGGGTGGGTCAGGTACGACAGCAGCAGCGAGGCGTGGATCGCGTCGAATGCGTGATCCGGAAACGGCAACGGCGTCCCTACGGCGTCGGGCGAGAGAACCCGCAACGCCGGTACAGTTTGGCCGGATCGCGCGGCGGCCGCCAAATCGGCGAGGTCCATCCAGGCCGCCTTCGGAATGCCTGAGCCAAGGGAGCTGGCGAACGTGGTGTCCCCGGTGAGGACGCGCCTCCAAGACAGGTCGCCGACGGCGTCGCGGGCAGCCTGCCAGGGCCGCCGATCCACCTCGGCAAGGCGCAGGGCGAGGTCCACGTTCCCTTGGCCGAGGACAGTACGCCAGACGGCCAAGAATAGATTGCCCGAGGCGTCGCGAGGCGTGACCCTCGCCGTCACACCGTGGCCTGCTGCGCGTTTGGACGCGCGTTCGAGCGCGCTAGGGACGAGGTCGACGAGGTCGAGGGTCGAAGGGCCCGCAGCGGCGATCCGCGAGCTGATGAGGCCCGTCCCGCAGCCAATGTCGAGCGTTCGCCGCCCGTGAGGCGCCAGGAGGCCGACCTGGGTGTCGGCGAAGGTCGCGAAGTGGGGGCTGAATTCGAGGATGTCGAAGCCGAGCGCGCCGTCGCCGAGCAAGTAGCGCTGCCACCACCCGGCCAGGTCGCGAATGGGAGCGGACCGCACGCGTGCAAACTCGGCGTCGGTGGCGAGTTTCATGGCTGCCGCCCCCGGCACTGTGTGCGCCGGCAGGGGACCGCCGTTGAGGTGACGGTAGATCGTCTCGGTGAGAACTCCGAACTGGCGCAGCGCTTCGGCGCCCGACGTCGGAACGTGGCCCGAGTCGAACACGTTGAGGGTGCGCTTGGCGCCGTTCGCGTCGATGCGTAGCAGGCTGTCTACCCGGCGCGGGTCCATCCAGGCGTCGTGCTTGCCGACGTTCCAAACGATCGGAATTCCAATCTTCGCCATCTCGCGCTGGGAATCCTGAAACGTAGCGGCCTGGCGCGTCAACAAGTCGGCGCAGAAATGGTCTCCATCGACTTCGCAGCCGATGAGCATCACGCGCCCAATGCTGTGGCCGCTCGCGTAGCGACCGATGGCGTCGATGCGTCCGGACACGTGAAGGACCGCGTCCTTGGCGTCTGCCGCCCCCATGTGTGCGATCCACATCTCCACGTCTGGCCAGCGCTGGGTCGCGAGACCGTGGCGCACTGCGATGGACGAGAACGAAACACTCATCAGGAGAATCGAACTCGGGTCGACGTACGGGTTGCGACGCGCCCAGTTCAATGCGGCATCCACGTCCTCCAAGACGCCGCCGATGGTGTAGTGTTGCGTGTCGAGCCCGACGCCGCGGAAGCCTTCGTCGTTGTCGGATTCCCCGATGTTGTTCGTTCCGTCGAGGCGGAGGACCGCGAGGGGTGCGCCCACCTCACGGAACACGTCAAGCGCGTAGCGAGAGAGTCCGGCCATCTGCTCCTTGCGTCCACCGAAGCCAGCGACGATGATGAGGAGCGGGGCACGTTCGCGAGCGTCGTCGGCCCAGGTGGCCTCAAAGGCAGAGGCGACCGCAAGGCCGCGGGCGTTGCGGAAGCGCAGCTGTCGGACGGTCCGGTCGACGGGCTTTGGCGACGGCAACATCCGTTGCCAGAACAGACTCAGCGCCGCCCGTACATCGGTGAGGACACGCTCGGCGCGGCTCGGCGCGTCCACGGCGCGCACCGCAGGTTCGGCCGACGAGTTTGGCGCAAAGGCCAAGCCGAGGCGCCAGCGAGGCGGTTCCTTGGAAACCTCGGTCCGGTTGCGGACAACGAGGGGTCCGCTGGACATGGAGCGACCGTCTTGGGTCATCAGCGAAGCGTGGTCGAGGCGGTCGCCGATGTCCGGCGGAGAAGCGATGTCGGCCCAGACCGATAGTCCGCGCTCCGACGTTTCGATCACGTCGAAACGGTGCGGCTCGGAATGTAAGATGAGGCCGTCGGCGGACCTGCGCACGTCGTCGCGTCTCTCGTTCGTGTAGATCCGGTCTGGGATGCCAAGAACGAGGGACTCGCCGGGCACGCGCTTCGTGGCGAAGCTGTAGCAGACAAAGTCGAGCGTGAGCGCAGCGTAGGCGGCGTCTCCCACCCCCAGAGCGCCTGGCCCGTGACCGACGACGATGCCCGCCGGCGACACGTTCGACAGGCGGCCCGTCAACGTGAGGGCGCCGGGCACGAGCGTGACGACGTCGACCTTGGCGTCTTCCCGGTTTGCACGCTCGAGCAACTCTTGGATCTTCGCGGGATCGACGAGGGCTGGGCGAGTTCGCTCGATCTTGGAGACGATGTCATCACGGAGTTCGTCGGCCTGTTGAAGCGCGTTGACCACGCCGCGCAGGCGACGCGCGTCGACCGCCTCCATCTCGACGAATCGCACACCGAGACCGCCGGGACCCGCGTGACAGACCTCCGCCCGGCAGGGAATCGGACCGTCGGGCGCATCCAAACGGAGCGTGACGATCGCCCCGCGGGGCAGCTGGGGACCCGCAAGGAACATGCCAGTGCGGCTGATGTTGCTCGCTTCCCAACGCGCGTCACCGTCGTGCACGCCGATTCGACATCCGACGCGCCCCGACGCACGTTTGTCCGAAGCGGAACCGGTGGGTTCGGTCCGATCGATTCCGAGTGTCATAGGGGCAGCACTACCGTGAACCGTGCGCCCCTGCCAACCTCGCTCTCGGCATAGATTTCGCCTTTGTGGCCAGCCACGATGCCCTTGCAGTTGTGTAGTCCGATGCCGCTGGAGCCTTTGTCCGACCAACCTCGCTCGAATATCCACGGAAGTTGCAGTGGGCTGATGCCGTTGCCGTTGTCGGCGACGACGATGCGTACATTGGCGTTGTCGACTTGGGCCCGAATCGCGATCCGACCCCCGTCGAGCGTCGCCTGCTGGGCGTTGCGGATGAGGTTGGTGACGACCCGCACCAAGCGCTGATGCATCATCGGCACGGGGGGAAGGTGTTCCTCGACGTCGACCTGGAGCTCCCGGTCCGCCAGGAAGGCCCGGCTTAGGTCTACGGCCTCGCCAATGACCGCGTGGACGGAGCCCGGAATGAGCGTGTAGCGGGGCGTCTTGCCCATCGACACGGACTGTAGCTCTTCGAGGAGGCCGGTCATTGCGGCCGAAGCGGTGTCCAGCGTTTGGGCGATCTCCTCCGTGGAGGCGCCATTGCGCAGCTCCCAGCCCGCTCCTTGGACCGGGACCATGTAGTTGGCGAGGTCATGTGCGACGTCGGCCGCCAGACTGGCGACCCCAGCGGCGCGCTCGGCGATCGCGACCTGGCGCTGCAAGTCGCGGTGTTCGACGGCCCTACGGACGTCGAGCCGCAGCGCGGCGGGGTCGCAAGGCTTGGGGACGAAGCGGTAGACACCCGATTGGTTGATCGCCTCGCGCAACACGTCGGCGTCGATGAAGGCGGTCACGAGGAAGCGGACACATTCGGGCTGAAGGTTCCGCAAGCGGGACAAGGTCTCGACGCCGGTAAGGCCGGGCATCTTCTGGTCGACGAGCGCGACGTCAAACACGCGCTTGCTGGCAACTTCCAACGCCTCGTCGCCGCTGCTCGCCGTGGTCACCTGGCATTGGTCCAGGATGGCTGGCAGCAACATGCGCTGCTGGCGCTCGTCGTCGACGACCAGGACCGAGGGGGGCAGTTCGCGGGACACGTCCGCTACTAGCACGCTGGTAGGGGTTCGGTCGTGCTGAAGATTACCACGCTGGTAGGGGTTTGGTCGTGCTGAAGTGGCTGCGCGGGGCGAGGATCCTGTGCGCGACGACATGGGTGGCCTGTGCAGAGCAGCGCCAACCCTACCTGGGGGGTTGGCCGCAGGATGCCTGCGCGGAGGACACCGTTGGCATGGGTCACGGCGTTGGACAGGTGGCGCGCGACTTTGCACTCGTCGACCCCTATGGGGAGGCCGTCCACCTCCACGACTTCTGCGACCATCAGGTGGCGCTTGTGGCCGCTGCGGCGTGGTGTGAGCCTTGCCTTGTGGAGGCGCCGGAGCTCGGTGAGGTCGCCGAGACCTACGAAGAGGAAGGCCTGTTGTTGGTCGTCCTCATGGGCGAGAATCGTGCGGGCGACGTCCCCGACGTCGATGATCTTGGCAGCTGGGCCGTCAACTACGGCGGCCACGGCAACGTCATCGTGCTCTCAGACCCGGGCTTCGCCACGGTGGCCGACTTCGAGCCGTCGGGCTTTGAGCTGCCGACGATGGAGCTGATCAATCGAGAGTCTCGCGTATGGGCGGTCGGCCAACGGCCGCTGGACTTTGACTTCGGGCCCTTCGTCGCCGATTGACCCGCGAGTTGGCCGATGGCGCCACGGGGGCTACGAGGGCGCAGGTCGGGGGGAGCCATGTGGTGGGTGGCGGGATGTGTGGGCGGCTGGACGCTCCGTCTCGTGCCTCGCACGCTGGATTCGCAGACCCCGTTTGACGGGGCGCCGGAGCTGACGCTGGTGATGCCCGGAGACGGCGAGACCTCGACGGAGGTTGTCTTGGGGCCCGCGGATGGCGAGTTGACGTTGCCGGACCTTGGGCCTCTGCCCCTGGACGGCACGATTGGGCTGCGTGTCGCGGAGCCGGCCGACGGCGCGGCCTACCAGGAGGGCCTGCGCGCGTGGGGTCGGTCTCCGGTTCCTGGCGGCGTTCAAGGCGGACGTGATGAGGTCACTCTCGAGGTTCTCGTTCCCGAATCCCACCGGGTGGGCCTTCTGGGTCAGTTCGAGCCTAAGGACGTGCGCCATTTCTCGGCGGCGGCGATGATTCCGGGCGGCGACATCTTCCTGTTCGGTGGCGCGCAGGACCCCCTGGCGGATGGCTCGCTGTCGACGATTCTCGCTCTCAGAGGGACGGATTTCGGCTCGGTGGCCCCCGAGGTTCTTGGTGCGAGCCTTCCAACGGTGGCCGGAGGCAGTGGGAGGGGTCGCGTGGGGGCCGTCGCAGTCGTCGTCCTCGAGAACGACAAGCCGCTCATCCTCGTGACCGGTGGGCGTCCCACCTACTTGGACACGGCGGGCAACCTTTCGCAGGCCTTCCTGTTCGATCCGGCGTCCGAGTCGGTCGTTTGGGAGGGCGAGATGGCGGTTGGGCGTTCTCAGCACGTCGCCGTCCCGTTCGCGAATGGCGAAGTTCTGCTTGTGGGCGGGTACCAGGGAGACGACGGTCTCGGCACCGGCTCTTACGAGTACTTTGACGTGCCGAATCGACGCTTCGTCGATGGGGACGACGCGCTCGCTTTCGGCAACAGGGGGGTCGGCGTCGCCGATCTTGGCGCTGAGGGGGTACTCATGTGTGGCGGCGCAAGCACCTGCGCCCAATCCGACGTCGATTCGGGCCTGTGCGACAGTGGCGACCTTGGCGCCATGGTGCCGTCGGCGGGATGTTCGGTGATCACGCCCAACCGGACGGTGGTCGAAACGGAGCCCTTGCCGGTGGCGACGCAGGCTCTTTCTCTCGCGCCTGTCGGCGATGGGCGGGTCTTGGCCGTGGGTGGTGTGGCCACGTCGGCGGCCGAGGGTGTCGCGGTCGAGGCCACCGCCCGTGCCTGGGTCCGATCCGAGAATGGTGAATGGCGCGGGATCGGCGAAGCGCTGCATGCGCGCGCGCACCACGCGCTGCTGCCGATCGGCAACGGCAACGTCCTCGTCGTAGGCGGCACGACCGAAGGTGGAAGCGTCCTGCCCGACCCCCGCGATGCCGTGACCTGTATTGAGGTGTTCCAGGGAGACGGCGAGGGTTTCTTCGAGCCGGTCAATGGCTGCTCGCCGGTTGGGGCCGGAGCGGATCCCGTGGTCGCGAGTTGGGCAGGGGACGGTGCTTTCGTGTTGACTGGCTACCGCGTGGTCGATGGCGAATACCGAGGGGCCGACGCCTACGGCCTCATTGGACTCGGGCCCTAGCAGGCTTCTGCAACGCGCCGTCCTGCTGCGCCCGCGGGGGCATCCCGCCCCGCGGCGTCACGGGGACCCCAGGCTCGGTCGCCGTACGCTCGGTACGGCTTTCCTCGCCTTGCACCCCGTTCCTTGCGGGATCGGGCGCCCTCGCGGGCTCGCAACGGACGGCGCCGGTCATCACGCTCGCCGGCTCGCCGGCGAGCGTTTCGCCCTTTTGCAGCAGCCTACTGGATTCGCCCTTTAGGGCCAGTGGTTGACGAGGGCTCCGTCCTCGAATGCCTCCGGTAGCCGGGCGCCGCGCAGATCGGCGCCGGCGAGATTGGTGAGGCCTACCCGGGCCCCTCGGAGGTCGGCGTCCACCAGAGTCGCGCCGTAGAGCAAGGTGCCGCGCAGATCTGCGCCCCGGAGGTCGGCTCGCGAAAGGTCGGACCACGACAGGTCGGCAGCCTGCAACTGGGCGTTCTGGAAATTCGTGTCCGATAGGGCGGCGTAGCGCAGGTCGGCGCGTCGCAAGTCAGCCCCAGTCAGCGTCCCGTGGGCCAGGTCGACGGCGCGCATCAGCGCGTCCTGGAGGTGGGCCTTGCGAAGGTCCGCCGCAATCATCGAAAGGCTCGAGAGATCGAGCCCGTCGAACCAGCCGCGCAGGGTCCCGCATTCGCCGGTGCCGGGGTTGAAGCCCGCGCGCCCGTCTTCGTCGACGCACCGGGCTTGGCCCGCGTCGAACTTGTAGTCGCCTGCCGAGGCCGTTGGCCCACCCAGCAGAAGCGCGATGGCTCCGAACATGAGAACCCCCGCGTTTCCCCTCGGCACGTTGGGCCTTTGGATTGACGGCCTGCCTGCGGCGGGCCAAGGGCAGCGATGGACCTTGCAGAAAGGCTGGCAAGTGTGCGAGACGGGACCCCTCCGGATGCAGGGTCTGTCCGCGCGATGGTGGCCGCGGCGGTAGACGGTTCGGCGACCCGACCTCAACTCGCGGCCTGGCTCGCGTGGGTCTTTCGGACTGGGATGTCCGACGACGCGATGGTGGCGCTGACACAGGCGATGGCGGACTCGGGGCGCCGCATGGACTGGGGCGACGTGCCCACGATCGACAAGCACAGCACCGGCGGCGTCGGCGACAAGGTGAGCCTCGTCTTGGCGCCGTTGTGGGCTTCGCTTGGGCGCTCGGTCCCGATGATTTCGGGCCGAGGCTTGGGGCTGACGGGGGGCACGCTCGACAAGCTGGAAGCGATTCCCGGTTTTCGAACGGACCTGGATGCCGACCACCTCCGCAAACAGCTGCGCGAGGTTGGGTGCTTCATTTCGGGACAGACGTCGGAACTCGCGCCGGCCGATCGGGTGTTGTACGCGCTCCGCAATGAGACCTCGACGGTCCCGTCCATCCCGTTGATCGTCGGCTCGATTCTGTCAAAGAAGTTGGCGGCGGGCGTGGGTACGCTCGTCTTGGACGTGAAGGTCGGCAGCGGCGCGTTCATGCAGTCGGTCGACCGCGCGCGGGCGTTGGCCGAGGCGTTGGTTCGCGTGGGGTTGGGAGCGGGCATGGCGACCGAGGCCCATCTGACGGCGATGGACCGCCCGCTTGGCTTGGCCGCGGGCAACGCGGTCGAGGTGAACGAAGCCGTCGCCTGCCTTCGCGGCGGCGGACCGGCCGACCTCAGGGCGCTCGTGTTGGCGTTCGCTGGGCCAGGCTCGGAGGCCGCATTGGACGATGGCCGCGCCTTTGCGTGTTTCGAGAGGATGGTGGTCGCTCAGGGCGGCGATGCCGCTTGGCTTGGCCGCCCTCGCGATCCCTCAGGCATCCGCCGGGTGGTGGTTCGAGCCAACCGGACGGGTCTCGTGGCCAAGATCGACGCGGGTTCCGTGGGTCGGGCTGTGTTTGGGCTCGGGGCGGGGCGGGCGTCCGCCGAGGAAGCCGTCGACCCCGAAGTGGGCGTCGTGCTTCAGACGGCGTTGGGGGCGAAGGTCCAGGTGGGCGACGAGATCGCTCACGTCCTGCATCGCGACGGGCGAGGCCTCGAGGCTGCGCTCGCGCATTTGGACGTTGGGATTCGGGTCGACGACATGGGACCGGTTGGAGCCCTTGACCTCATCGTGCGTTGAGAATCAACGTCGGTTGTCGTCTTCCACGAGGCCGGGGATCAGGAACAGGTCGAGGACTGTGCCGATCATGCAGAGGCCTCCGGTGAGCAGCCACAGCAGGCCCGTGCCCCACCGTCCAACGTAGAAGCGGTGCAAACCGGCGAATCCGAACAAGCTCGGCAGCCAGAGTAGGTAGGCCGTCGAAGTCGATCGTGTGCCAGCCATGGGTCCTCCAGGGGCGCTACGTCCGCCGGCCGGGTGCTAATGCATCGCCCGCGGGGGGTCGTGTGGTCGAAGCGCTGCGTGATTGTTGGCCTTCGATCGACCCGAGCGCGTACGTCCATCCCCGCGCAGTCGTCATCGGCGATGTCGTGATCGGTCCGCGGGCCTCGATTTGGCCCACGGCGGTGATCCGCGGCGACATGGGGCGGATCACGATCGGCGAGGACAGCAACATCCAGGACGGAGCCGTCCTACACAACACGCCCGGGCGCACGCCGACGGTGGTGGGCGCCCGCACGACTGTGGGCCATCGGGCGATCCTGCACGGGTGTGTGGTAGGCTCTGATGTGCTGATCGGCATGGGCGCCATCGTGCTCGACGACGTCGAGATCGGACCGCATTGCCTCATTGGTGCAGGCGCCCTCGTGCCGGTCGGCCGTCGCGTTCCGGCGGGCCGGCGGTGGCTGGGCATGCCGGCTCGCGACGTGGGGGCCGCCACGGCCGCCGACCTCGCCCAGATTGCGTCGAGTTGGCGGTCCTACCGGGCGCTCGCCGAAGGGCGGTCGTGAGGATCCGGCGACTCGAGTTGATCGGTTTCAAGTCCTTTCCCGAGCGCACCGTTCTGACGCTCGGGCCTGGGATGACAGGCGTCGTTGGCCCGAATGGATGTGGCAAGTCCAACCTCGCTGATGCGATGCGCTGGGTTCTCGGTGAAAGTTCGGCGCGGTCGATGCGCGGGTCGGAGATGGGCGACGTCATTTTCGCGGGTTCGACTACCCATCCGGCGATGTCTGCGGCTGAAGTGCGGTTGGCCTTTTCGGCGGATGGCGGCGAGCCGTTCCCCGGGGCCTACGCGGCTTTGAACGAAGTCGAGGTGGCTCGGCGACTTCATCGGAACGGCGGGAGCGAGTACGAGATCAACCAAGTTCGGGTCCGCCGTCGCGACGTCGTCGAATTCCTACTGGACGCCGGCATCGGGTCGGAATTCCATGCGTTCGTTGAACAAGGGCGCGTCGATCGACTCGTGCATGCGACGCCTCAGGAACGGCGCGCGATCCTCGACGACGTGGCCGGCGTCGCCGCTTGGCGAATCCGTCGAACGGAAGCCATGGGCCGCCTGGCGGCGACGGGCGCACAACTCGATCGCGTCAGCGACGTCGTGGACGAGCTGGACCGTCAGGTGCGTGGCCTTGCCGAATCAGCGGTGGCCGCCACGCGTTGGCGACGCGCTCGAGCGCGGATCCGGCTCGCCGAGATCGCCGTGTCCATGGTTCGGTACGAAGAGCGGGCAGCGGATCGGCGTGCGCTTCGAGAGCGATTGCGCGAGTGGATCGCGAAATCGGATGCGGCGGAGCGGGAACTCGCCCGGCGTGGGAAGGAAAGGGCACAGCGAACGGAAGAACTGGCCGTCATCGAGGCGGCAGAGACGACCTGGCGGGACGAACTCGCCGAGATCGATGCTGCGCTCAGTGCGCTGACGGCCACGGAGGCTGGGCACCGAGATCGGGCGGAGGCTGCGGCGGCTCGAGCGGTCGGCTGTGAGGAGGACGTCACCGAGGCGACGGCGAGGGTGGCTGCGCGCGAGCGCGAGCTGGAGGAGGCGACGGCGGAGGGCGAGGGTGCTGCGGCGGACGGGGTGGCCGCGGAAAGGCGGTGGCGGCAGGCCGACGAGGCCCGCGTCGCAGCCGAAGGGCGCGTCTCAACTGACGCGGCTCTGGAAGTTGGCGCGCGGGCCGCGCTCGCGGAAGCCGACCAACGCGTCACGGAGGCGAGGAGCGCGGAGCGCGAGGCCGATGTGGCGCGGGAGCGTTGGCCGGCCGAGTGGACCCAGGCGCTCTGGTCGCTCGAGCGCGCCGAAGCCGACCGGCAGGCGGCCGAGTCGCGCGTCGTCGTGGCGTCGTCGGCCGTGGCGGCGGCGACAGAGGTTCGGGCGAGCGCTGGGGCGGCGTCCAAGCGGCAGGCCGACGTCCGCGAGGAGCTTCGCGCGCGGTGGGCGGTTTCGGAGGCCCAACGTCGGCGGGCGGAGGCGGAGCACATTCAGGCGGTCCAGGCCGCTGCGGATCGGGCGCGCGCACATTTGGCTGCACGCGAGGCCGCGGTCAACGCCTGGGATCGCGAACGGGAGCGACGGTTCGGGGAGGTCGAATCGTTGCGCCGTCGTGCTCTGGCTGACCTGGAGCGCGCGGCCGCTCACGAGCGGGATGGGATTGCCGCAGCTGCCGCTCGTCGGCGGGAGGCCAGGCTGCAGGAAGCGGCGGATGCGGCGGCCAGGCACCGCCAGAAGGTGGCCGGGGCGGCATCTGCCGAGGCTTCGGCTCGCACGGTATTCGACGCTGCAGACCGCCACTTGCGTGACTTGCGGGGCGCCGTCGATGCCCTGCGGACCGAGGTGGCGGCTTTGTCGGGGGCGCGCGGCGGCGACGTGGCACGGATCGCCGAACGGGAGCAACGAGGGTTCGTTTCGTTGCGAGAAGCCGCCCGCGCCGCGGGACGGCCGCTCGGGGCGGCTTGGGCCTGGGCCGATCTTCCGTGGATTCCGCGTTCGGAGCTGCCTTGGTGGCAGGCGATCGTGGGGCCCGACGAGTGGGTCGAGTGTGTCGTCGGCGACGGCCTCGAAGAGGTGCTCCTCCGTGCTGGCCCTGAAGGCGAACGCGATGCGACCGGCGTGACCCATCTTGGGCGGCCGCGGACCCTGGATCGATTGGACGCCCTGGCGGATGCCGAAGGGCGCTTGGCCGACGCCGAACGGGCCCTGGCGCTGGCCACCGGCGCTGCCGAGGACGCGCTCCGAGGGCTCGAACTGGCCAGAGCTGCGGTGGCCTTGGCGATGGCGGAACCGCCGCCGATCTTCGCTGAGCCGGACGGCGATGACGACGAGGCAGCATGGTCGCGTGTGGAGGTGGAACTCGCGGGCGGTCGGCAACGGGTCGAGGCGGAGGCGCGCCGCGCACGGGACGACATTGCGCGCGAGGCCCGCTTGGATTTGACGACCGCGGAGGAGGAGGTGCGCCCCGACCGTTCCGAGGTGGACAGACACGCCGCCGCCAGCCGGGAGATTGCCGCGGCCGTGGACGTGGCGGACCTGGAGTGGCGGCAGGCGTTCGCTGTCGCTGTGCGTGCGGAGGAAGGCCTGGCCGCCGCCGTCGCCGAATTGCAGCGGACCGAGGCGGTCCTGAGCGCGACCCTGGTGGCGGTGGACGACGCCGCGCGCTCACGGGACGCCCTGGAGGATGGTGGGACGCGCGTCGCCCGCTGGCAGGAGGCGGCCGACGACTTGGCGGCGGCGCTCGCCGAGCAGCAGCGGCTGCAGGCGTCCGCAGATGCAGCGCAACGCGCGGCGGACGATGCCCGTGCCGCCAGCATTGCCGCTCAGGGTTCCGCCTTGGCGGCGTCCGCCGATCAAGAGCGCGCGGCGGCCCGAACGTCGGCGGCGCGGCGGTGGCTGGACCGGGCACAAGCGTCGTTGAGTGAAGCGAAGGCCGACCGCGACGCTGCGTTGTTGCGGAGAGGAACGGCGGCTGAGGAGGCCGAGCAGGAGGCCAGCCATGCGGGGCGGGTCGCGTCCGAGCGGGCGGAGCGGGCGGAGGCACGGTTGGCGTCCAGGGACCGATGGGTTCGCGACCGCGACCGGGCTCAGCGCCTTCGTGCCTCAATCCAGGCCATTGACGTCGCCGTGGTGGGGGCTCGCGCCGAACTCGACGCGGTCGCCGAAGGTCGACGGGACGTCGAGGACAAGCTCAGGCTCGCCCAGGGTGAGGTCGAGTTGCTCAGGCGTACGATGGAGGACCGCTACCAGGCCAACCTTCCTGGCCTCGTGGACAGACTTCAAGGGGCTCCCGTGGTGCTGGAGCCCGACGAAGGTGACACGGAGGTGGCCGATTTCGAAAACGGCGTCGTCATCCCACCGGTCCCGGCCCTACGAATCACGTCGTTGCGCGACGAGTCGGCGATTGCGGGTTGGGTCGCCGATCTCGAATCTGCGCGCCGCGAAGTGGCGGGTATCGGCGAGGTGCACGTGGGCGCGGCGGCGGCCTGGGCGGACGGACGCCGCCGGCTCATCGACATGATCGCCCAGAAGGCCGACCTCGAGGCGTCGGTCGCCGATCTCCGGGCCGCGATCGCGCGCTTGAACCGAACAAGCCGCGAGCGCTTTCGCGAGGCTTTCGACCGAATCGACGAGGCCTTTCGGGAGGTCTACCCCCGGCTTGTGGGAGGGGGGTCGGCCCGCCTCGCCCTGGACGACCAGGACGACGTGCTGGATGCCGGCGTCGAATTGCACGTGCAGGCGCCCGGCAAGCGGCCCCAACACCTTGGTTTGTTGTCTGGCGGAGAAAAGGCGATGGCTGCGATTGCTTTGTTGATGGCGATGTTTCGCTACAGGCCGGCGCCGTTTTGCATCTTCGACGAAGTGGATGCGCCGCTTGACGAAGCGAATGGCTCACGTTTCGTCGAATTGCTTCGTGAACTTGCCGGGCAGACGCAGTTCGTCATCGTCACCCATCATCGCCGAACGATGGAGGCGGCCGACGCGCTCATGGGAGTCACGATGGGCCGTCCCGGCGTCAGTCAGGTTGTGGGCGTGCGGCTGGGGTAGGCGATAGCGCCGCGCCATGGACGGCTGGGGAGTTGTTGCCGCGGTGGCGGTCGTGCTGGGGACGGCCTTGGCGGTCGCGTGGACGCGGCGCAAGCCCTCGCCGACCCTGCCAACGCCAGCGGGTCATGGACCCAAGCCGCCGCGGCCAAGCGAACCGAATTGGTTTGAGGCAGCGCTCGGCCGGACACGTGCCCTCTTGGGCGCGCGAATCGCCGCGTTGCGGGAAACGGCGCACGACGGTCGGGCCCAGGCGCTGGAGGACGTGCTGCTGCAGGCCGACGTGGGGCTCAAGACGGCCCAGGCGCTCGTCGCCCGGGCGGGCGCGGCGGATGACCCGGTGGAAGCCATCCGACGCGAACTCCGGGCGTTGCTCGGCGAACCCTCCGAGTGGACTTTCCCAACGCGGCCTGGTCCTTTGGTCGTCATGATCGTCGGCGTCAACGGCAGCGGCAAGACGACGACGATCGGCAAACTCGCCCGTCGGTGGACGAATGAAGGAAAGCGCGTCCTGATCGGAGCTGCTGACACGTTCCGGGCGGCGGCGACGGAGCAGGTGGCCGTTTGGGCGGAGCGCGCCGGAGCCGACCTCGTGCGCGCCGGCGAGGGAGCCGACCCCGGAGCGGTCGCCTACGACGCGACTTCCGCTGGCGTGGCCCGAGGGATGGACGTCGTCCTGATCGACACCGCCGGGCGCCTTCAAACCGCGCGACCCCTCATGGATGAGCTGTCCAAGGTGCGGCGGGCGATGAACAAGGCTCGTTCGGGCGCTCCCGACGAAGTCTGGTTGGTGCTCGACGGCACCGTCGGCCAGAACGCCATCTCCCAGGCCCTTGCGTTCCATGAGGCGACGGCGCTCACCGGCGTCATCGTCACCAAGCTGGATGGGACGGCCAAGGGCGGCGCTGTCGTCGCCGTGGCGCATCAGACGGGTCTTCCGATCCGTTGGTTGGGGCTGGGGGAGCGGGCGGAGGACCTGCGCCCGTTTGACCGCGACGCCTTCGTCGACGCGATCCTGGGGCCAAAGCCATCGTCGGCCGTTAGCCACACCCCGTGAAGGTCCAAATCAGCATCCGCGGCCGTTCGTACACCGTACGGTCCGACGACGACGAAGATCCCGTCTCAGTGGCGGGCGCCCTGGATCGCCGGATGGCCGAGATCTCGGCGCGTGCCCCGGCCTTGGACGACTACACGGTCGCGATCCTCGCAGCGTTGAACCTGGGTTCAGAGCACGATCGCGTTCGTCGCACGCTAGAGTCCGAGCTCGAGCGCGTAGACCACGACCTGGCATCCGCGCTGTTGCTGCTGGGCGAAACGAGCCCGCCGTGATCGGGACGCGGCCAGCCCAGGCCGTCCTTGGTATGGCGACGACGGGCCTACTAGCGGTGTCCACCTGGTTGGAGCCGAGTGTGAACGGCCACGGGACCCACCTGCAGCTGGGGCTCGCTCCGTGCACCTTCCTCAGCCTCACGGGTTGGCCGTGTCCCATGTGCGGGGCCACAACGACCTTCGCGCTGTGGGCGGACGGCCGGCCGTTCGACGGCGCGGTCAACCATCCGTTCGCCAGCATCCTGTTCGTGGCGACGGCCGCTGTGGCGGCAGTTGCGTGGTCCGAAGCGTTCGCACCGCGGTCGCGGTGGCAGAAGATCCTCGATGCGATCGCCCCTTATGAACTGCGCCTTCTAAGTGCGTTTCTAGGTCTCATGGCGACGTCGTGGGCGTACTCATTGGCGTGTTGGAACCCGGGCTGACCTTGACGACACCGTAGGGGTCTGCTATCTTGGATGGGCTGCCGGACGACGGTGGCTCGGAACGTTCGATGAGGCCGTGGGGGCAACCCCCGCCACCCCTCGAACCACCCGAAGCGGCTACGAGCCGCACTTGACGCGTACGGCGCCTAGCGCTAGACGCGCCGGACGCTGCGGTTGACCCCGCAACGTCAGCCCTCCGGGGCGAGTCGCTCCTTGAAATGCAGTTGGAAGACAGTTGCGTCACAGACGCAACAAGCGAACCGTCAATCCGTTCAGGATCGCATCTGCGATCTCGTACGAGAAACAATAGAGCATGATCGAACTGGAGAGTTTGATCCTGGCTCA